>Ga0123336_10002021_pt1 | contig 17921 bp, 12 predicted proteins | sample SSSSmetaG_FD_96466 | JGI IMG/M metagenome (GOLD analysis project Ga0123336, IMG submission 96466) | Glacier valley bacterial and archeal communities from Borup Fiord, Nunavut, Canada, to study Microbial Dark Matter (Phase II) - ​SSSS metaG | ecosystem: Environmental > Aquatic > Freshwater > Ice... | reverse complement strand
GAAGTCCTTCCGGCAGGCACCAAGAACAACATCACAGCGACGACGGCTCTCCAGTCCTTCGGCCTTATCGTGACGGCTGAACCCTATTTCTCCGTCAGTCAGCCGAGCGACGTGGTCGTTCTGCAAAATGTAATCCTCCAAGACAAAACCACGGGCGTCCTTGAGAAGGTAAGGGCTAACTACTCCCTTCTCCCCCGCGGAACGTACGCTGGTACGGACGGCTCGAAGTCAGTCGACCGTCCCATCACGCGGGATGAGAAGTCGCCGCTTGAGTTGTACCAGGCTTACAACGCCGTCCGCATCGCCACTGAAACGGGTGCCGACAAGTACGCGGCGGACATCATGAAAGAAGCGCAGCGGGACCTCAGGAACGCCTCCGACATCGACAGCAACAAGAAGGGCGATCGCAAGATGGAGATCACCTTCGCCCGCCAGGCTGTACAGCGTGCAGAAGATGCCCGCCTCGTCACCTTGCGTAAGCAAGCCGCCGAACGTCAGTTGAACGCCGAGATCGCCAAGCGCGAAGCTCAGCAGAATGCAGCCCAATCACAGCTTGCCGCGCAGCAGTCTGCCATGCAGGCCCAGCAGGCTCAACTCGACGCCGCCAATGCCCAGGCTGCGAAGGCTCAGGCTGACGCTGACCGCGCCAAGGCGGAAGCGGAAGCCGAAGCAGCCCGCGCTCGTGCCGCTGAAGCCAACAAATCGGCCCAGGATGCCAACGCAATCCGCGAGAAGCTTCGCGTCCAGCTCAATAGTGTCCTCGCCACCAGCGAATCCGCTCGCGGCCTGATTGTCAACATGTCGGACGTCCTCTTCGACACCGCGAAGTACACCCTCAAGCCGGATACGAAGATCTCGCTCGCCAAGGTCGCCGGCATTCTGCAGGCGTACCCCGGACTCAAGCTACAAGTTGAGGGCTACACCGACTCCGTAGGCGGCGATGACTATAACCAGAAGCTGTCCGAGAACCGTGCTGGTGCCGTCAAGGACTTCCTCATCGGTCAGGGAGTGCCAGTCGACAACATCAGCGCCAAGGGTTACGGCAAGAGCAACCCGGTCGCCGATAACGGCACCGCGGGTGGTCGCGCCCAGAACCGTCGCGTCCAACTCGTCGTCTCTGGCGACGCCATCGGCATCAAGCAGAGCGCTCCTGACGTGCAGTAACCGTACCGCTGCATCAAAAAGCCGAAACGCCGCGTCATGCGGCGTTTCGGCTTTTTCGTTATAAAAAGATTATGCCTTCTGTTCAAAGCAAGATCGTCCTCATCACTGGTGCCAGCTCCGGCATTGGTCGCGCCACGGCCTTCGCCTTCGCCCGCGAACACGCCCGGCTTATCCTTTGCGCTCGCCGTCTGGAAGCCCTCGAAGACCTTCGCAAGGATCTCCTCGCCGCTGGTTCTCCCGAGGTATATGTTTTTGTCCTCGACGTCCGCAACCGCGCCGCCGTAGAAGCTTCAATCGCCGCGCTCCCTGAAGGCTGGCAGGCTATCGACATCCTGGTCAACAACGCAGGTCTGAGCCGCGGCATGACCAAGCTCTACGAAGATGACCCCGAAAACTGGGACGAGATGATCGACACCAACGTAAAGGGACTGCTCTACGTCACCCGCGTCGTCGTTCCTGGCATGGTCGCTCGTGGCAGCGGCCACGTCATCAACCTGGGCTCAACCGCCGCGTACACCACCTATGCCAACGGCGCGGTCTACTGCGCCAGCAAGGCCGCAGAAAAGGCGATCAGCGAAGGCCTCAAGATTGACCTCATGGGAACCCCTGTCCGCGTCACTTCGGTGGATGCCGGTATGGTCGAAACCGATTTCAGCAAAGTCCGTTTCCGTGGCGACGAAGATCGCGCCGCAAAAATCTATGAAAACATCACGCCGCTCCAGCCGGAGGACGTGGCAGAGTCCATTCTGTGGGCCGCCACCCGGCCGGCACACGTCAACATCCACACCATTGTAATGACCACTATCGACCAGGCCAACTCAACGGTCTTCCACCGTCACAGTTAAGCCAGTTGTGGCCGAACTGCCTACAGATGCACGGTCCAGCCCAGCTCCGTCAGCTTTTCTTCGATATCCGCTAACGCCACCGTTAGTGCCGACCGCCGGTGCGCGCTCGCTGTCCGTTCAGAAAGTATCCGCTCTCGCTGCAACTCCAACTCTTGGCGCTTCCTCTTCTTCTCGGCATCGGCTGCATGATTGTTCGCTACGACCGGCTTTGGAGATCCTGCTTGCAACTGCTGTTCTTCCACGGATTTGCTCTCCCATCCACGCGACATACTCATAGTCTACGCTGATCATCTCCAAGCACCACACTTTTGCGCCGTATGCACCTCAAGCTGCATCCTTAACAAATCAGAGTTAGCCAGAGAGAGAGGCGTATATGCGCGCATTTCCTGTAACAGCCTTCGGCATCGAAAATCTTCAGCTTCAGGAACTCCCTATACCTCGCGTCACTCCCGGTACGGTACTCATCAAGGTCCACGCCGTCTCTCTCAACTACCGCGACTTGTTGATGGTGCGCGGCCTCTACAACCCGAAGATGCCACTCCCGCGCATCCCATGCTCGGACGGCGCCGGCGAAGTCGTCGCCGTAGGGGAAGACGTGACCCGCGTATCCATCGGCGACCGTGTCTGCGGCATCTTCATGCAGCAATGGCTCGACGGTCCCATCACCGCGGAGAAATCCAGGCTGGCGCTCGGTGGCGATATTGACGGCATGTTGGCCGAGTATGTCCTCCTCCCACAGGATGGCGTCACACTCTTCCCGCAGCACCTCACTTATGAAGAGGCCGCGACGCTTCCTTGCGCCGCAGTCACCGCCTGGAACGCGCTACATTACGGAGGAGACCCAGTCAACCCCCTCGCACCCGGCAGTACCATCGTCATCCAGGGCACCGGTGGCGTCTCCATCTTCGCCCTCCAGTTCGCCAAACTCTTCGGCGCAACAGTCCTCGGCACGTCCTCCAGCGACGAAAAACTTGCCCGCGCCCAAACCCTCGGCCTCGACAGCGGCTTCAACTACAAACAAGATCCCGATTGGGCCCGCTGGGTCGTCGCTTCCACGCAAGGACTTGGAGCGGACCGCATCATTGAGGTTGGCGGAGCCGGAACCTTCGACCAATCCCTGCGCGCAGCCCGGCCAGGCGGCACCATCGCGCAGATAGGCGTCCTCTCCGCAGGCACGCCAGGCGAAGCCATTCCATTCCCGCTCATCCTGCATAAACAGCTTCGGATTCAAGGCATCTACGTGGGCTCTCGTGCGATCTTCGAACAAATGAACGCAACAATCGCACAAGCTCAGCTTCGCCCCGTTATTGACCAGGTATTTGCATTTGACCAATCGCCACGCGCCTTTCGGCACATGCAGGACGCTGCACACTTTGGCAAGATCGTCATCCGCGTCAGCGCCGACTAGTTGTGGCGGCATCAGAAGATGAAACAATGGAGGTTCGGGCCTCGTCCTAATCTCTAGGCCCCACGGAAGGCAACTGTTATGTGGATTGTTCGACTGGCGCTCCGGCGACCTTACACCTTCGTCGTCATGTCAGTCCTGATCCTCGTCATGGGCATCGTCAGTATCAAGACGATGAGTACCGATATCTTCCCCACCATCGACATTCCCGTTGTCACCATCGTCTGGAGCTACTCCGGCACCAGCCCGGACGAGATGGAAAAGCGCTTCACCACCATCAGTGAGCGCGCCATGACCACCTCCGTCAACGACATCGAACACATCGAGTCGCAGTCGGTCAGCGGCGTCTCCGTCATCAAGGTCTTCTTCCAGCCCGGAGCCAAGATCGAGGCCGCGGTCGCACAGATTACCGCCGTCAACCAGACCATCCTTCGCATCCTGCCTCCCGGCACCTCGCCGCCTTTCATCCTCCAGTTCAGCGCCGCCAACGTCCCCATCCTGCAGGCCGTCCTCTCCAGCGACAAGCTCTCGGAGGCAGACCTCTTCGATCTAGGTACGAACTTCGTTCGTACGCAGCTCGCCACCGTACAGGGCGCGCAAATTCCTCAGCCTTACGGCGGCAAAGCCCGCATGGTCATGGTCGATCTCGACCTCGAACAGCTCTACGCCAAAAGCCTTTCCCCCGCCGACGTCGTCCAGGCCCTCACCGCTCAGAATTTGATCCTCGCCGCAGGTACAGCCAAGATTGGTACGACGGACTACATTGTTCGCACCAATGCCAGCCCCACTGTACTCAACCAGCTCAACGACATCCCCATCAAATCCTCCAACGGCGCAGTCGTTTACATGCGCGACATCGCGCAGGTCCACGAGGGCTTTGCTGTCCAGCAGAACATCGTCCGCATCAACGGACAGCGCGCCGCTCTGCTCACCATCCTCAAGGCCGCCTCCGCCTCCACCCTGGACATCGTCAAACGCGTCAAGGAAGCGCTCCCTCGCATTGAGGCCAATCTTCCCGACCCGAAACCCAAGATCAGCCTCATCTTCGATCAGTCTCTCTTCGTCCGTGCCGCTCTCGAAGGCGTTGTAAAGGAGGCAGTCATCGCCGCCTCCCTTACCGCCCTCATGATCCTGCTATTTCTAGGAAGTTGGCGCAGTACAGTTATCGTCGCGATCTCGATTCCTCTCTCCATCCTCACTTCCATCATCATCCTCAAACTCTTCGGTGAAACCCTCAACACCATGACCCTCGGCGGTCTTGGACTCGCAGTCGGTATCCTCGTCGACGACGCCACCGTCGAAATCGAAAACATCCACCGCAATCTCGCGCAGGGTAAAGAGATCGAGCCCGCCATTCTTGACGGTGCCGCCCAGATCGCCGTCCCGGCCTTCGTCTCCACCCTCGCCATCTGTATCGTATTTGTTCCGGTCGTCTTCCTATCTGGAGCCGCCAAAAGCCTCTTCACCCCGCTCGGCATGGCCGTCGTCTTCGCCATGATGGCCTCCTATCTCCTGTCCCGTACGCTCGTCCCCACCATGGTGAAGTTCCTCCTCGCCAGCGAAGTGGAGATGTACCAGGATCACGAGGCCGACGGTCACGCGCAAATTCCGCCCAACGCAAGCTGGATCTGGCGCATTCACTTCCGCTTTAACGCTATCTTCGAAAAATTCCGCGACCGGTACTCCCGCATTTTAGATTGGGCCCTCGCCCACGCTGGTTTCGCGCTCGTCTGCTTCGCATTGTTCGCTGTCTTTTCGACTTGCCTGGTCCCCTTCATCGGCCAGGATTTCTTTCCCACGGTTGACGCCGGGACCTTCCGTCTGCACGTCCGCGCCGCTCCGGGAACACGCATCGAAGAGGTCGAACAGATCTTCGCCCAGGTCGAAGGCACCATTCGCGAAAACGTTCCAGCCAGCGAACTCTCTCTCATCCTCGACGACATCGGCATTCCCAACGGAGCCTTTAATCTGGCCTTCGGCGACGGCTCCCTCACCGACGTTCAGGATGGCGAAATTCTTGTCGCCCTCAACGAAAAACATCACCCCACGGAGCTCTATCGTGAGCGTCTGCGCAACATCCTGCACAAGAAGTATCCCGATGTCGTCTTCTACTTCCAGGCCTCGGATATCGTCAATCAGATCTTGAACTTCGGCCTCCCCGCTCCCATTGATATTCAGCTCAGCGGACGTCAGGCCCTCGCCAACTACAACATCGCGCGCAGAATCAGCAACGACATTGCCGGAATACCGGGTGCCGCCGACGTCCACGTCAACCAGATCATGTACGCGCCGGAGCTTCACGTAAACGTCGACCGCATACGCGCCCAGACCGTCGGCCTCACCGAAGCCAACGTCGCCAACACCATGCTCTACGCTCTCTCCGGCAGCGGTACTGCCTCTCCCAATTACTGGCTCAATCCGCAAAATGGCGTCAACTACATCGTCGCCGTACAAACCCCTCAGACTCGTATCGCGTCCGTCGACGCCATGAAGAACATTCCCATCAGCGCGGGCGGCGCATCGACCAGCGGCACGGCCACTCCCACGGCCCCGCAACTCCTCAGCAATCTCGCGCAGATTGACCACACCACCAGCCCTGCCATCACCAATCACTACAACGTCCAGCCGGTCTACGACGTCTTCGTCAGCACCCATGCCCGCGATCTCGGTGCCGTCTCTCGCGACATTGAGACGGTCCTCGACAAATACCGCAAGCCCGGCGTACTGCCTCCCGGCACGCAGCTCAGCGTCCGCGGCCAGGTCAAGAGCATGCAGGACTCCTTCACCGGCCTCGGGCTCGGCATGATCTTCGCCGTCCTGCTCGTCTACCTGCTCATGGTCGTCAACTTCCAGAGCTGGCTCGACCCCTTCATCATCCTCACTGCGCTCCCGGGTGCTGCCTGCGGCATCCTCTGGATGCTCTACCTCTCCGGCACCACCTTCTCCGTCCCATCCTTGATGGGCGCAATCATGTGCGTCGGCGTCGCCACCGCCAATTCCATCTTGATGGTCACCTTCGCTAACGACCAGCGCGCCGCCGGTATGTCAGCACTGGAAGCCGCTGCCTCCGCCGGCTCCACTCGTCTGCGCCCCGTACTGATGACCGCCTTCGCCATGATCATCGGTATGCTCCCCATGTCCCTCGGTCTGGGTGAGGGTGGCGAACAGAATGCTCCCCTTGGCCGTGCTGTCATCGGCGGCCTCACCGTCGCCACCTTCGCTACGTTGCTGATCGTCCCCATCATTTACAGCCGCCTCCGCAAGGCAGATCCCACCGCCATGCGCATGGAAGAAGTTCCCGAATAGAAATCTCTCCACCCAGCCGTTAACATGGAGTTCAGAAACACGATGACGCAGAATCCCCAATCCGCACAGCAAACAAGCACCGGCCGAGGTCCGTACATCGGAGCCGTGGCCTTCTTTCTGCTCCTGATCGTCATCGGCATCGTCGCCCTGCTTCCGCGTCTCCGGCACAACGAAGACCTTCGCGTTCAGGCCCGTGAGGCCACCGGCCCGCCCATGGTCCTTGCCACCCACCTCAAGTCCGGCCTGGATGCCGGCCGCCTCGATCTCTCCGCCTCCGTTCAGGCCTTTGAGCAAACCCCCGTCTACGCCCGTACCTCCGGCTACGTCAAGGCACGCTACGTCGACATCGGAGACCACGTCCGTCGCGGCCAGCTCCTCGCCCTCATCGACGACCCCCAGACCGTCCAGACGCTCCTCCAGGCCAAAGCCACGGTCGCCCAGCTCCGCGCTCAGCTTGCCCAGACTCAGGCCAACGCGCACCTCTCCTCAGTCACCGACCAGCGCTGGGTAGCCCTCGTCAAGCAGGGTGTCGTCTCCCAGCAGGACGCTGATCAGAAGCACGCGCAGGCCGGCGTCGATGCCGCTAACGTCAACGCAGCCCAGGCCAACATCGCCGCCGGTGAAGCCAACGTCCAGAACCTTACCACACAGGTAGCCTTCTCTCGCGTCACCGCCCCCTTCGACGGCATCATCCTCACCCGCTCCATCGACGCAGGCTCCCTCATCAGTGCGGGCAGCGGAATCACTGTCACGCAGATGTTCTCCATCGGACAACCGTCCACCGTTCGCGTCTTCGCCAGCGTCCCCCAGGCCAGCGCCTCCGGTCTTCACTCCGGCATGGCCGCCAAGGTCACCTTCCGCGAAATCCCCGGCCAGGTCTATACCGGCATCGTCACCCGCAACAGCAACAGTCTTGACCCCGGCACCCGGACCTTGCTCCTCGAGATCGACCTCAAGAACGACGGCCGCATCCTCCCTGGCATGTACGCCAATGTCTCACTTGATATCCCCCGCAGCGGCCCTGCTCCGGTCATGCTTCCCGCCAATGCCCTCGTCGTGCGTACCGCCGGCCCCCAGGCCATCATCGTTGACGCCAACAATGTCGCCCATTTCCGCCCCATCGTCCTTGGCCGCGACTTCGGCACCCAGATTGAAGTCACCTCCGGCCTCAAACCCGGCGATACCGTAGTCCTCAGTCCCGGCGATGCCGTTGTCGATAACGGCAAAGTTCAGCCCAATCTGCAGAACTGAAGCGCCCTTCACCCCCTATAATCTTAGAAGCGGTCCGGCAAACGGTGGAACCCGCCTGAAATTTCTTTGGGGAGATCCTCCTGCTGTGATCGTTGAGCTACAAGGCCTGCAGAAAATCTACGAAGGCAAACCGAGGGTCGTCGCTGTCGATGGCATCGATCTCAGCGTCCGCGAGGGTGAGTTGTACGGCCTCCTCGGCCCCAACGGCGCCGGCAAGACCACGACCATCAGCATCTGTACTACCCGGGCCCTGCCCACCGCCGGCCAGGTACGCATAGCCGGTGTTGACGTGGTCGCAAATCCCGCACTCGCCCGCTGCGGCATCGGCGTCGTCCCGCAATACAACACTCTGGACCGCTCTTGCACCATCTTTGAAAACATCCACTTCCACTGCCTCTACTTCGGCTTCTCCCGCTCCGACGCAACCCAACGCACTCAACAGCTCCTGGAGCAGTTCCACCTCGCCGAGCGCGCCGACGCCTACCCGGCGCAACTCTCCGGCGGTCTCGCCCAGCGCGTCCAGATAGCTCGCGCCATCGCCCACCGCCCCAAAGTCCTCTTCCTCGACGAACCCTCAGCCGGCCTCGACCCCCAGTCCCGCATCGCCATGTGGCAGGCCGTCCGCGGACTCCGTGAAGAGGGAATCACCGTCGTCCTTACCACCCACTACATGGAGGAGGCCGACGAGCTCTGCGACCGTGTCGCCATCATCGACCACGGCAAAATCCTCGTGGAGGATACCCCTGCCAATCTCAAAAACTCAGTCGGCGCGCAAAAGGTCTACGCCCTCGACCTCCGCAGCCAGCAGGATAAGCCCGCTCTCGTGCAGCAAATCCAGCATCTCTCCGGCGTCGCGAGCGTCGAGTCCACCACCACCGGCCTCCGCGTTCTGGCCCATGGTACGGACGGCCTCTTGTCGGAAGTCGTAAGCGCCGCCAATCCCTATGGTCTTCGTGACCTCACCATCACCGAAACAAGCCTCGAAACCGTCTTCATCCAGCTCACTGGACGCGACCTCAGGGAATAGACCATGTCCACCAACGTCATCGCAGAAACTCATATCGAAGTAGGCGGCCGCGAACAGGGCTCCAAGTCCATGCTCTACACGCGCGCCTTCATCGGTCTCTTCCTGCGCGACCTTCACGTCCTCCGCCGCGAGCTCTTCCCCTTCGTAGTCCGTGTCTGCATGAATCCGCTGCTTTTTCTCTTCGTCTTCACCTTCATCATGCCGCACATCTCAGGCGGTGCCGCCATGAACCCCACCGCCGCCATGTCAGGAGCAAATTTTTCCACCATACTGCTTCCCGGCCTCATGGCCGTTGCCATCATGTTCTCCGGCATCGCCGCCGTCGCTCTCCCTCTCGCGCAGGAGTTCGGCGTCACCCGCGAAATAGACGACCGCGTCATGTGCCCGCTGCCTGTCTCCGCCGTCGCCATCGAGAAGATGTGCTTCTCAGCCCTCCAGAGCCTCATCGCCGCCGCCGTCGTCTTCCCGCTCGCCTATTACGTCCCCTCCACGCCCGTCACGGCCCATGTAGGGAATTGGCCTTTTCTCATCGCGGTCCTTGTACTCGCCAGCCTCACATCCGGCGCACTCGGCCTCACCATCGGCACCTCGGTCAAACCCCAGCAGATCGGCCTCATCTTCGGCGTCGTCGTCATGCCCATCACCTTCCTGGGCTGCGTCTACTACCCTTGGGCGCAGCTCGATAAAATCCGCTGGCTACAGATCGGCGTCCTCATCAATCCCATCGTCTATATGTCCGAAGGCCTTCGCGCCGCGCTCACCCCGCAGCTCCAGCACATGCACAAGGCCATCATCCTGGGCATGCTCTGCTTCTTCCTCGTACTGCTCACGCGTCTCGGCATCAGAGGTTTCCTGCGCCGCGTCATCGGCTAAGACATAAATCTGTATTAGCTTCGCTCTTATCAGCCTTTATCACTTCGATTACCGTTACGCCTCAGGTTGGGCCCATCACACTCCTGAGATGCTCTGCAATCAGCTTCCCGTGGAATCTTCCGTTCTCAATGAAGATCTCATTTGTCCGTTCGCCCGCCACAATCACCCCCGCCAGGTAGATCCCCTTCACATTGCTCTCCAGCGTAGCCGGGTCGCACACCGGGCAGCGTGCATTGGCCTCATCCAGCTTCACCCCCAACCGCTCGATGAATCCAAAGTCCGGGTGATACCCCGTCAGTGCAAACACAAACTCATTCTTCAACTCCACGTCACCCGCAGGTGTTGCCAGCGTAACGGTGTCCTCGGAGATCATCTTCACATTCGAGCTGAAGTACGCCGTCACCTCGCCATTCTTCACGCGGTTGTTGATGTCCGGCAGAATCCAGTACTTCACATGCCTGTGCATCTCGGCCCCGCGATGCACCAGTGTCACCTTCGCGCCATGCCGCCACAGGTCCAGCGCAGCAATCGCCGCGGAGTTCTTCCCCCCAATCACCAGTACGTTCAGCCCGGAGTAAGGATGCGGCTCATGGTAGTAGTGCTTAACCTTTGGTGAATCCTCACCCTCGATCCCAAGGTAGTTCGGCAGGTCATAGTAGCCCGTTGAAACCGCCAGCTTCCGAGCTCGATGTGTCATGCTGCGCCCGAACTTGTCCTTCGTATGCACGGTAAAGTCGCCGTCAGAACCTGTCACCTGCTCCACCAGCTCATACTGCCGCACGTCCAGCTTGTAGTGCTCCGCCACCTTGCGGTAATACTCCAGCGCCTCATTGCGGTTCGGCTTCTGGTTCGGGCTGGAGAACGGCATATCGCCAATCTCCAGCAACTCCGGCGTCGTAAAGAATGTCATGTGTGCCGGATAGTGAAACAACGAGTTGCACAGGCATCCCTTGTCCACCAGCAGCACGGAAAAGCCCGCCCGCTTCGCTTCAATCGCGCACGCCAGCCCCGTCGGCCCCGCGCCAATCACCAGAAAATCCACCATGCCAGCAGAAAGCCCATCGCTCATACCTTCATCTTACCGAAGGTACAAACGATGGGCCGCCCCGCGATCCAGTCTCATCAAAGTGCAGTCTACGTATCCAGCGCCACCAGCTTATGTGCAATCGCAAACAGCGCCAGTTCCAAACGCGTCGAAACACCGGTCTTATCGAAAATATTCGAGAGGTGACGCTTCACCGTCTCCTCGCTGATCGTGAACTGCTTCGCTACGTCCTTGTTGCTGCAACCTTCCACGATGCAGGTCACCACTTCAAGCTCGCGCGGCGTCAGCCCGTAGGTCTTGCGCTCCGGTACGGCAGCAGCCTTCTTCATCAACTCGTTCAGCGCGGTCACTAGGTTCACGACGCGTTCGCCGCCAATCCAGTAGTCGCCCGAGAGCACGGCTCGCAACGACTTGCCCAGGTCACCCGCAACCGCATCCTTCAGCACAATCCCGCGCGCGCCAATCTGCAGCGCTTCGATAATCTGCTGGGTCGTAATCGTTCCCGTCAGCATGATGATCTTCACCCGCGGCGACTTGCTCATAATCGCGCGCAGTGCTTCCAGCCCCGGCAGCCGTGGCATCGCCAGGTCCAGCAGCAGAATGTCCGGTTCCAGTTCAATCGTCTGCGTTATCGCGACGTCGCCATCTTCCGCCTCGCCGACCACCTCGAACCCCGGCTCGTTCGTCAGAATGCTTTTGACGCCTGCACGCACAATCAGGTGATCATCCGCCACCACCACGCGAATCGGGGAGGGTGCCCCGCCGCCGCTGCCAAATCTCATCGGTACTTCATTCATTGCGTGCTCTCTCCTGAAATCTGCCGGTTTGCGCCCGGAGCCCCACTGCTCAACGTCACATCGTGTGCGTTCAGAATACGCTCCAGCCTGTCACACGCCAGCAGGAATTCATCAAGCGAAGCTACATGATTAGCAGCAGTCAGCCCGTTCTTCTCCATTCTCAGGGCCATGGCCTGCATCTCCACCGCCCCCACCACCCCGCATCCACCCTTTAGGGCATGGCCCTGACGGCGAAATTCCGCATCATCCCCTGCCTCCGAAAGCTTTCGCATCCGTGCAATGCGCTTCTTCGCATCACTCACGCACAAAGCATATAACTCGGCCAACTGATCCGACGGCATCGCCTTACGCAGCATCTGGAACGTAGCTTCATTTAGCCCCGTACCATCCTGCGTCTCCTCGGCCTTCGGTGTCTCCGCTGCCCCCATCAGCGCCAGAGCTACATCTTCGATCGGAAACGGCTTCAGCAGAAATCCATCGAAGCCGCTCAGCGCGGCACCCTCGGGCTCAGTGCCGCTCATCGCCAGCAGCTTTACCTCTTCCCCACATACGCTACGCAGCGCCAGCGCCAGTGCCGTCCCGGTCGTTCCTGGCATCTGCATATCCGTCAGCACAACATCAGGACGCGACAAATCACCGTCGGCAATCTTTGCCACCGCGTCATCGCCAGACTCCGCCATCTCGACCGCATAGCCCGCTCCTTCCAGCAGTACTGCCAATACCTCGCGACTTAGCTCGTCATCGTCCACCACCAGAATTCGCAAGGCTCGGCCCTCATTAACTTCAATGCCAAAGACTACCAATACATACTTTCCCGTGCCACCAAACGTAACCGCAAGGTAAAGTAACTCCCATGGGCTTGGCCGACGATCCATTGCAACTCCCCAACGATCCCCAACTCCCCCCGGAGGTCGCCGCCGCTCTCGCCGTGCTCACCGCGCGCGTCTACACTTTGGAGCGCCAACTGGCCCAGCTCCGAGATCCAGATGCAGTGCCTCCAGCCCGCCATGCGCCGTCCCCAATCCCATCGCCAGCCCCACCCGTCGGCCCGCCGCCCACTCGCTCCATCCCGGCCTTCACCCTCCCCCCACGCCCTGTCGAGGCCCCCAACTTCACCAAGGCCCCACCTCCACCCCAACGTTCTCTGGAAGACCTCCTCGGCTCCCAGATCTTTAACCGCATCGGCATCATCGCGCTCCTCATCGCGACCACGCTCTTCCTCCGCTGGGCCATCGACAACCACTGGATCGGCCCTCTCGGTCGCGTCGCCGCCGGCCTCATCGCCGGCACTGCCGTAGTCCTATGGTCGGAGCGCTTCCGCCGCAAAGGTTTCCCCGCCTTCTCCTGGTCGCTCAAGGCCATCGGCAGCGGCGTCCTCTATCTTTCGCTGTGGGCCGCCTTCCAGCTCTATCACCTGCTGCCCGCCTCTGCTGCACTCGGCCTCATGGTCATGGTCACCCTGTGGAACGCCTGGATGGCCTGGTCACAGGACTCCGAACTCCTCGCTGCCTACGCGCTCATCGGAGGCTTCGCCACGCCGCTCCTCCTCTCCTCCGGCGGCAATCACGAGATCTTCCTCTTCACCTACATCCTCGCCATCGACGTCGCCACCATCGTTCTCGTCCGCCTTAAACCCTGGCCCCGCCTTCTGCTGGGAACCTTCCCCGCCACCATGATCTTCTTCATCGGCTGGTACGCCCAATACTGGAACTCCAGCGAGCTCGCCGTAACCTCCGTCTTCATCCTCCTCTTCGATAGCACCTTCTCCAGCGTCCCCCTCTGGCCCCGCAAACGTTCTGCGAGCCCCGAAGCAGCCATCCCCGAAGCAGCCATCCCCGACTCACCCGTCCCCCGCAAGCGTCTCGCCATCGTCCTTGAAGACATCCTTCTCCCCATCGCCAACTCGGCCTTCCTCGCCCTCGCCTTCTACTCCGTCCTGCAGGACTCCGGCCACCACGCCCTCCTCCCCTGGCTCATGGTTGTTCTCTCCGCCGTCTATCTCCTCTTCATGCGTCTCCCGCAGAGCCGCGTAGCCTCCGCCATCCATCTCTCCATTGCCATCGTCTTCCTCACCATCGCCATCCCGCTCAAGGCCAGCGGCCACTGGATCACCGTAAGTTGGCTCGTCGAGGGCCTCGCCCTCCTCTGGGTCGCAGACCGCCTCAGCCAGTCCGACCCCGTCGCTAACAACCCCGCCGCTAAGAACCCCGCCGCAGAAGACCCCGAGAACTTCGCCCCCCGCGCCCTCCGCCTCCTCTCCTCCGGAGCCCTCCTCCTCGGCTTCTGCGGCATCTTCTTCCAACCCTTCTGGTCCGGCATCTTCCACGAGCGCAGCTTCTTCAACGCCAACACCACAACTGCTTTGGTCGGTGTAGCCGTCTTCGCCGCCGTAGCATGGCTAGCCCTGCGTAAGCCAAGCGCAGCATCCCCCCCCACCCATCATGGCCCAGACATCACTGTCCCGGCCTTCCTTGCCATCGACTCCATCGCCCTCCTCCTCGCCCTCCGCGAAATCTTCTTCACCTGGGATAGCTCTACCTCCCGTCCCACCCTCCGTTCCGCAGACTTCCTCACCGCGCTCATCGGTCTCGGAGTCTTCGCCGCCGTCGTCGCCGTCGCACTCCGTCTCCGCCGCGCCCAACCCGAGACCCACTTCTGGCTCTCCCTCGCCGCGCTCTCCATCATCGCCTTCAACCTGGTCGCCCTCCTCACCGGCGTCCGCGAGATCGAGTCCCTCTGGCCCCCCGTCACCGACGCCTCTTATGACTACGGCCTCCAGCAGGCCCTCGCCATCTCTGCTTTCCTCATGGTCTACGGCGCGGCGCTCCTCGCCGTCGGCTTCTGGAAGCGTTCCGCCTTCATCCGCTGGCAGGCCCTCGCTCTCCTCGTCTTCACCATCGCCAAGACATTCCTCTACGACACTCGCAACCTCAGCCAGGGTTATCGCATTCTCAGCTTCTTCGGCCTCGGCGCGCTCCTCATGGCCATCAGCTTCGCCTACCAGAAAGACTGGTTAGCCCTCCGCAATACACACCAAGACCCAGACCCCCTCTTCACCGAACCCCACCCGGACGGCCCCATCCAGTGATACTCCACCTCCTCGCCCTCCTCCTCCTTTGGCAAGCCGCCCCCGCCACCCGGCAGCAAGCCAGCCCCGCCTACCTTCGCTACCGACGCACCATCACCCTGCCCACCAGCAGCATCGCCAGCCAGTCCTGCACCCTCATCGATGCCCAGGTCTTCCCCCATGCCGCACCCTACCTCACTGACCTCCGCATCTACCCCGCCACTCCCGGCAGCCGAGAACTCCCCTACGCCATCACCCTCAGCGAGCCCGACCACCTCGACAACGAGCCCGCCCAGGTCCTCAACCTCGGCATGACCGGTCGCAATATCACCTTCGACCTCCAGATGCCCGCCCGCCCCTACGCCGACATCACCCTCGACCTCGACGGCCACGACTTCCTCGCTACCGCCACCGTCACCGGCCATTACAGCGACTCCGCTCCACCCACCAGCCTCGGCACCTTCACCCTCTTCGATCTCGCCACCCAGCATCTCTCCCGCAGTACCACCCTGCACCTGCAGGAATCCACCTTCCCCCGCCTCCACGTCGAGCTCTCCGTCACCGCCGCCCCCGGCGCTCCTGCCTTCATCACCAAACCACAACTCGTCCGTGCCGCCACCGTCCCGCCCAGCCGCGAAGCCCAGACCCTCTACACCCTCTCCGCCGAAACCACCGCCATCGAGAACCGCGGCCACCAGACCATTGCCCGCCTCCTCGTCCCCCAGCGCGTTCCCATTGAGCGCATCTCCTTCACTCTCGCCACCACCTTCAAATCCAACTTCAGCCGCGACGTCCGCATACTTGATCATCCTGATCCCGACCGCCCCCAGCCGCAGACTCCCCCGTCCGACCTCCCCATCGCCACCGAATCCGTCACCAGCACCATCCAGCGCGTCCACCTCACCCAGGCTGGGCGCGAAATCCGTCAGCAGCAGCTCAGCATCCCCGCCACCCTTGGCGCCAACATGCAGTCCGCCGCCGCCGTAGAGGTCTACATCGAAAACGGCGACGATGCGCCGCTCCCCATCACCTCCGTCCGACTCGAAATGCGTGAGCGCCGCCTCTGCTTCGAACCCCCAGCCGACGCATCCGGCCTAACCCTACTCTACGGTGACCCCACCCTCCCCGCGCCCCAGTACGACTTCGCCCGTCTCTTCACCCCCACCGCCCGCGCAGCCTCCGCCCAACTGGGTCCAGAGCAGCTCAATCCCATCTACACCTCCCGCCCGGACTCCCGTCCCCTCACCGAACGCCACCCAGCCCTTCTCTGGATCGCCCTCCTCGCCGTCGTCTGCTCACTCGCCCTCGTCGCCTTCCGCTCCACCGCACACCACCATCACAAGTAGCGCAATATCCTTATGCACAGGGAGTTCTCGATGCTTCGTTCAAAATACCTCATCCCTATCCTTGTGCTCGCCGTCTCATGGCTCTGCGCGGCCCAGAAACTCCCTGACCCCGACGACCCCCTCACCATCGGGGAAAAAGCCCTCAACCGCTTCGACTATCGCAGTGCGCAAACCTACTTCAACTCCTACCTCCACGACCACCCCAACGACCCCAGCGCTCTCTACTACGCAGGCGACACTGCCCTCGGCCTCAAGCAGTACGACCTCGCCGCCCGCAACTACAAGCAGAGCCTCGCCCAGAAACCCAACAACTGGTTCGCCCACAAGAATCTTGTCATCGTCTACGCCGCCCTCGGAGACTGGCCCGCCTTCGACGCCGAACGCAACTTCATCCAGGCCGCCCGCAAAGCCGCCGCCCTCGGTCTCAAACCGAACGACGTCGATATCATCGACACCATCCACCTCGGCCACGAGGACTACATCGTCCACGCCTCCGCCGAACTCTTCGGCCCCAACCACGTCCGCTACGTCATCAACCACTACGACCCAGCCGGCAAGCTCGACCTCATCCTTACCTGCGAAGCCCCCGCCTCCGCCCAGCCTAACCCCGAAGCCGCAGAAGCCACCTTCGCCCTCACCGAATATGCAGTCGAAGCAAACCACGAACTCAATCCAGCCACCGCTAAAACCCTCAGACTTTACCCCACCGGCGAACCCACCTACGAAACCATCCGCACCGACACACTTGCCTACTTAGCCCTAAAGCCAAATCAAACGCCATCATCCGGGCCTCTGAACCCAAAGCCATCACCGATTAAGCCGAAGTGATTCATCTACGTGCTCTGCGGATCTCCGCGCTCTCTGCGTCCGTCGTGTCTTACCGCAACGCTGCATCCGCCTCAGCCACCCAGTTCGCGGATTTCAAAATCTCCCGCGGTTTCGAGCCATCAGCCGGTCCCACCAGTCCATCGTTGTACATCATGTCGATAAGGTGAGCCGCACGCCCATACCCGATCCTCAGCCGACGCTGCAGCAGGGAAGTGCTCGCCTTGCCAAACTCGAACACCAGCCGCACCGCATCGTCATACATCGGATCGTTGTCGTCCCCGTCCGAGCTGCCCTTGCCGTCTTCGCTCTTCTCATCCTTCGGACCTTCCAGAAAGCCGTGGACATACTCCGCCTCGCCCTGCGCCTTCCAGAACGCCGTCACTGCCGAGATCTCTTTTTCCGTCACAAACGGCGCATGGACACGCTGCACCCGGCTCGTCCCCGGTGGCAGATACAACATATCGCCGCGTCCCAGCAGGCTCTCCGCTCCATTGCTGTCGATAATCGTCCTTGAGTCCACCTTCGTCGCCAGCCGGAAGCTCATACGCGTAGGCACATTCGCCTTGATAAGACCCGTAATCACATCCACGGAAGGCCGCTGCGTCGCCAGCACCAGGTGGATTCCCACCGCACGTGCCATCTGCGCCAGCCGCGTAATCGACTCTTCCACATTCGACCGGTCCAGCATCATCAGGTCCGCCAGTTCATCGATGATGATGATGATGTACGGCAACGGCTCCTGGTTCGCCTCTTCAAACAAATACTCGCTGCCATGGTCGAACAGCTTGTTGAACTGGTCGATATTCCGCACATGGTTTGCCGCCAGCAGCTTCAACCGCCGCTCCATCTCACGCACCGCATTACGCAGCGCATTCGCCGCCAGCTTCGCCTCGGTAATAATCGGCGTAAACAGGTGCGGAATCCCCTCATACATTCCCAGTTCAACCCGCTTCGGGTCTACCAGGAT
>Ga0123336_10002018_pt1 | contig 17926 bp, 17 predicted proteins | sample SSSSmetaG_FD_96466 | JGI IMG/M metagenome (GOLD analysis project Ga0123336, IMG submission 96466) | Glacier valley bacterial and archeal communities from Borup Fiord, Nunavut, Canada, to study Microbial Dark Matter (Phase II) - ​SSSS metaG | ecosystem: Environmental > Aquatic > Freshwater > Ice... | reverse complement strand
AGCGAGTCCGGCACCTTGTAAAGGTCGCCACTTCTTTAACAGCACTGAGTCTTATTGGCGCTGACATGGCAACGGCTCTGCGGGCTATCTGGAGGAAGGCGAAGCAGTTTGGCAACGACATAAACGTAGAAGCGGAGCGGGTCGGATGCAACTACGCAGGTATGTAGGGCGAAACGAAGTTAGTAAACGCTGACTTAAACACACCGGTACGCGCACACGCACGCGAGGCAGCACGATTCACACCCCGCTAAACCCCAGCCCGGCCACTGCGCCGGGTTTGTCGTTTCTGGCGGTTGCACACGGTACAAAACACTGCACCGCTGGCGGTACAGCGCAGGTATGGCATCACGCTTGGTGGACTACGTTAGCGGTCACTCACCATCTAACCCCGGTGAAATATGGTAGGCCGTGTAGGACTTGAACCTACGACCAAAGGATTATGAGTCCTCTGCTCTAACCAACTGAGCTAACGGCCCGAGGGGCGGATTGTAGGCAGGTGGGTCGACCCGAAGCGTAATGCGATGCCGCTTGGCTACTTCGAGCTCAGCGCATTGCTCACCAAGCGCGAGGTGATGTCGACGATTTGGATCATGCGGTCGTAGGCCATGCGGGTGGGACCGATGACGCCCAGGGTGCCGACGACTTGGCCGTCCACTTCGTAGGGCGAAGACACGATGGACAGCTCTTCAAACGGCACCACCATGCTTTCGCCGCCGATGTAGATGCGCACGCCTTCGGCGCGGCTGCTGACTTCAAGCAAGCGCATGAGTTGGGTTTTTTGCTCGAACAAATCGAACAGCTTGCGCAGGCTGCCCATGTCGCTGGAAAAGTCTTGCACCGTCAGCAAGTTGCGCTCGCCGCTGATGACGACCTGCTCCTGGCTGTCGGCCAGGGCGTCGCTGCCGGCCTGCACGGCGGCTTGCATGAGGGTGGCGATTTCGCCGCGAAGTTGATCAACTTCGCTTTTGAGGCGTTCGCGCACCGCTTCGATGGTCAGTCCGGCATAGGTGGCGGTGAGGTAGTTGCTGGCTTCGACGAGTTGCGTTTGGGTGTAGTCCTGCGCGGTGAAGATGACGCGGTTTTGCACATCGCCGTCAGGAGCCACCAAGATGACCAACACGCGGCGCTCGCTGAGACGCATGAACTCGATGTGGTGGAACACACTGACTTTGCGCGGCGCGGTGACCACGCCGACAAAGCTCGACAGGCTGGACAGCAACTGCGCCGCATTGGCGATCACGCGCTGAGGTTGATCGTGTTGCAGCTGCGGCTCCAGCTGCGCTGCGGCACCGAATTGCAGGGGCTGCGCGGTGAGCATCGTGTCGACGAAAAGCCGGTAACCGCGCGCGGTGGGGATGCGCCCGGCGCTGGTGTGCGGGCTGGCGATGAGGCCGAGGTCTTCCAGGTCGGCCATCACATTGCGTATGGTGGCCGGCGACAGGTCCAGGCCCGAGGCCCGCGACAGAGTGCGCGAACCGACCGGCACGCCGTCGGAAATGTAGCGCTCGACGAGGGTTTTAAGTAAGGTTTTTGCGCGGTCATCCATGGTGATTTTCATTGTAGGTGGCACGCTTTCCGGCACGCGAGAACGCTGCTTCGCGCACCTTACAGCGCAGTCGCTGTGGTGTAATTCTTCATGGCAAACCGCTTCAAACACGCTGCTTTGGTGGGCAAATACAACGCATTGGGAATGCGCAGCGTGCTCGATGACATCGCGCGTTTTTTGATCGCGCAAGGCCTGGAGGTGTCGCTGGAACGCGAGACCGCGCTGAGCACGGGCATCACCGATCACGGCGCGCTGACGCCGGACGAGATCGGCCAGCGCTGCGACATCGCCGTGGTGGTGGGCGGTGACGGCACCATGCTGGGCATCGCGCGCCAACTGGCCCGCTTCGGCACGCCGATGGTCGGCATCAATCAAGGGCGCCTGGGCTTCATCACCGACGTGGCGATGGACCAATACGCGCAAGCCTTGAAGCCCATGTTGGCAGGTGAATATGTGGAAGAGCGCCGCACCATGTTGGAAGGCGGCGTGTGGCGCGACGACGAGGTCATCTTTGAGGGCTATGCCTTGAACGACGTGGTGGTCAGCCGCGGGGTGAGTGCCAGCATGGTCGAGTTGGAGGTGCGCTTGGGTGCGCAAAGCGTGACGCACATGCGCGCCGACGGCTTGATCGTGGCGTCGCCCACGGGCTCGACCGCCTATGCGTTGTCGGCGGGCGGGCCGATCTTGCACCCGAGCATTGCGGGCTGGGTGCTGGCACCGATTGCGCCGCACGATTTATCGAACCGCCCCATCGTGTTGCCAGACGCCGGCGAGATCAGCATTCACATCGTCAACGGCCGCGACGCCAGCGTGAACTTCGACATGCAAAGCCTGGCCAGCCTGATGCAGAACGACCGCATCACGGTGCGCCGCTCGGAGCACCAGGTTCATTTTTTGCACCCCCACGGTTGGAGCTACTACGCCACCTTGCGTGGCAAGTTGCACTGGAACCGGGGCGCGACTTAACACGTCGTCACATAGCTGGCTCAGGCTCAAAAATTCATGCTCAGAAGTTTGTCGCTGCGTGACTTCGTGATCGTCACTTCATTGGAAGTCGACCTGCGCGCAGGCTTCACGGTGCTGACCGGCGAAACCGGTGCCGGCAAGTCCATCTTGGTCGATGCGTTGCAGCTGGCGCTGGGCAGCCGGGGCGACGCGGGCGTGGTGCGCGAAGGGGCGGCGCGTGCCGAGATCACGGCTGAATTTGATGCCCCTCACTCGCTCGAGGCTTGGTTGCATGAAGCCGGTTTCGACGCGAGTGACGACACGAAGGAAACCTTGCTGCTGCGCCGTCACGTCGACGCGCAAGGCAAGAGCCGAGCGTGGATCAACGGCAGCGCCGCCACCTTGGCGCAGCTGCGTGAAGCCGCCGATCACCTGGTCGACATTCACGGGCAACACGCGTGGCAAAGCCTCACGCGACCGGCCTCGGTGCGTGATTTGCTCGATGCGTATGCAGGCGTACAGACCGCGCCGTTGTCACAAGCCTGGGCGCTGTGGAAGCAGGCCGCTGACGCACTCAAACAGGCGCAAAGCCAGCACGCTGATTTGGACCACGAGCGCGAGCGCCTGACGTGGCAGTTGGGCGAGATCAGCAAGCTCGCGCCGGGTGAAAACGAGTGGGCCGAGCTGAGCGCAGAGCACCAACGCCTGTCGAACGCACAGGCCTTGATCGACGCTGCGCGCACGGCGCTAAACAACGTCAGCGAGGCTGACAGCAATGCCGACACATTGACCGCACGGGCCGCCGACGCCTTGCAAGAAGTGGCCGCCTACGACGTGCAGCTGGCAAGCGTCATCGACGTGCTGCAAAGCGCGCAGGCCCAGTTGCAAGACGCCGCGCACACGTTGAGCAGCTACCTGCACCACACCGAGTTAGAGCCCGAACGACTGCGCGAACTGGACGAGCGTTTGTCGGCCTGGATCAGCCTGGCGCGGCGTTACCGTCGGCCCGCGGCCGAGCTGCCCGAGCTGTGGACGCAGTGGAAAAGCGAGTTGCGCGCGCTCGATGCCGCCAGTGATTTGGACGCCCTCCAAAGTGGTTTGAAGGCGGCACAAAGCGCTTACCAGGCGCAGGCCAAACTCGTCTCCAGCGCGCGCCGCAAAGCCGCACCGCAACTGGCCGCCAAGGTCAGCTCGGCCATGCAGCAACTCGGCATGGCTGGCGGTCAGTTCGAGATTGCCCTGACGGCGTCGGACGTGCCGCAGAGTTACGGCTTGGAGTCGGCCGACTTTTTGGTGGCGGGACACGCGGGCAGCACACCGCGGCCTTTGTCCAAAGTGGCGTCGGGCGGCGAGTTGTCGCGCATTGCCTTGGCGATTGCCGTGACCACCAGCGAGCTGGGCACGTCGGGCAGCTTGATATTCGACGAGATCGATGCGGGCGTGGGCGGCGCGGTGGCCGAAACCGTCGGCCGCTTGATGAAGCAATTGGGACGCGACCGCCAGGTCATGGCAGTGACGCATTTGCCGCAAGTCGCGGCCTGCGCCGACCATCACATGGTGGTTTCCAAGCGACTGCGCGAAGGCCGCACGCAAAGCGAAGTTCGTGCGCTCGACGGCGAAGCCCGAGTGAGTGAAATTGCCCGCATGCTGGGCGGAGAACGTGTGTCAAACACCAGCCTGGCGCATGCGCAAGAGCTCCTCAACAGCGGTGGGGCCGGCACAAGCGCCGGCCTGAAATCTGCTTCTGATTCAGCCCCGAACTCAGCCCTGAATTCAGCCCATAAGTCGGTTCGTGATTCGGCCCGTAATTCAGCCCGAAACCCGGCCCCCGAGCCCGGCCCTGAAGCCAGCCCTCGCGCCCAACCCAACCCGAACCACAGCGCCAAACCATGAGCGACACCCCTGCGGCCGCGTCAGTCCAATCGGCCCCTCTGGACAGCGGCGCCAAACGCGAACTGGTCCTGGTGACGGGCATCTCAGGCTCGGGAAAATCGGTGGCGCTGCATGCGCTGGAAGACGCTGGTTTCTTTTGCGTCGACAACTTGCCGCCCGAACTGTTGCGCGATTTTTTGAAGCTGGAGCGCCACCGTCTGGCGCCGCGCGTGGCCATCGCGATCGATGTGCGCAGCGCCGGATCGCTGCCGTTTTTGCTGCCTCTGATGGCGCAACTTCGCCGCGAAGGGGTCTCGGTTCAGTCGGTTTTTTTAGACGCCAGCACCGATGCGCTGGTGCGCCGTTTTTCCGAAACGCGGCGCCCTCACCCACTCACACAAGAAGCGTCCGACCGGGGCCACGGCCACGGCCACGGCCACGGCCACGATCATTGGCAAGGACAGGAACGACCTCAATCCGAAGTCTCACCCAGCGGCAACCGCGCGCTGGTGGACGCCATCGAGCTGGAACGCTCGCTGCTGGCCGAGCTGCGCGAGGTGTCCACCGTGGTCGACACCAGCCAACTGCGTGCGACGCAGCTGCGCGCCTGGATGCGCGACTTGGTCAAGGCCAGCGGCTCCAGCTTGACCTTGGTGTTTGAGTCGTTTGCCTTCAAGCACGGCGTGCCGCTGGACGCCGACTACGTGTTCGACGTGCGCGTGCTGCCCAACCCGCACTACATCACCGAAATGCGTCACCACACCGGGCGCGACGCCGATGTGGCGCAGTACCTGGCAGCGCAGCCCGAGGTGCAGGAGATGCTCGGCCAGATTGAGGCATTTCTGGCTCGCTGGCTGCCTGCCTTTGTGGCCGATCAGCGGAGTTATTTAACCGTGGCGATCGGCTGCACCGGAGGCCAACACCGGTCGGTCTATTTCGTGGAACAGCTGGCCGAGCACTTCGCGAAGCGCGCCGTCACCTTGGTGCGTCACCGCGAGCTTGACGCGCGGGTTTGAGCTGGCGGCGTGGGCAGCAATTTGCGCAGCGGCGCGGGCAGGCCCATGGCCAGCGCCTCGTCCAAACTGCACCACTTTCCAACTGAATCCGAGCTGCTGCACTCCTCGGTGATGACCTGAACACTGGCTTGGCTCGAAAGCGCAGGCAATGTCCAACGCAGCGGGTGCAACGTCCAGTCCAAGTGCGTGAGCGTGTGCGTGAAGCTGGGCAAGCTTTCGGTTTCGCCCGACCATGCCGAAGCCACTTCATCCAAGGCGGCTCGCGAGGCAAATTCGGGCAAGCTCCACAGGCCCGCCCACACGCCGGTGGGTGGACGTTGCACCAACCAAATTTTTTCGTTCCAGCTCAACCACAGCCACAGGTGTTCGCGCCGACTGCGCTTGAGCTTGCGCGTCTTGACCGGAAAGCGCTCGGGCTGGCCCAGCCGCAGCGCCACGCAGTCTTGCTGTACGGGGCACAGCAAACACTGCGGTGATCGGGCACTGCACACGGTGGCACCCAAATCCATCAAGCCCTGGGTGTAGGCCTCGACGCCGCTCGCAGGCAGCAACTCGGTGGCCCTTGTCCACAGAGCGCGCTCCTGCGCGGCCGCAGCCAGATCGCCGTCGAAACCCAGCACGCGAGTGAGCACGCGTTTGACGTTGCCGTCCAAGATGGCCACGCGCTCGCTGAAGCAAAACGCCGCGATGGCCGCGGCCGTCGAGCGCCCGATGCCTGGCAAGGTTTCCAGCGCCGCGCTGTGCACGGGAAACGCTCCACCGTGATCTGCGACCACGGCCTGTGCGCAGCGGTGCATGTTGCGCGCGCGGCTGTAATACCCCAGCCCGCTCCACAGCGCGTATACGTCGTCCAGCGGCTCGGCAGCCAGCGCTTGAACATCCGAAAACTTTTGCAGGAAACGCGCGTAGTACCCCAGCACGGTGGTGACCTGCGTTTGCTGCAACATGATTTCTGACAACCACACGCGGTACGGATCGCGGGTGTTTTGCCACGGCAAATTGTGTCGGCCTGCGAGCTGCTGCCAGGCGATGACGCGACCCGAAAAATCCAGCGGCGCTGAAGGCGGCATCAAGCTTGGAGCCGGTCCGCGATGAAGCTCTGGTCCAGATTCAGATCCAGTTCAAGGTCCAAATGCACCACCGGGGCGCGCACCGCTGGGGCCGAGGCGTGCGCTTGCAAACCGCGCGTCAACTCGCGCACTCGCTTGAGCTTGTCCTGCAGCGCGGTGTCGCTGTCCTCGATCTCCGACAGGTGCGCCTCCAGTTCGCCCGTGGCCATTTGAATCCGCTCCAATGCGGCGTAGCGGTCTCTGAAATCCAGGCGCCGCTGACGCAACTGTGCCTCCAATTGAGCCGTGACGGACTGGTTCCACAGCGCCAATTCGCCACTGGCCGCCTCGAACACTGCGCGCAGTTTGGACAGCAGCATTTGGCAAAACTGCTCCATGAAGCGCGGCTGCGACAAGCGGAACGCTTGCGACAGCCCCAGGTACTGAAGGTAGCCGCTTTCGATCTGCTTCAGCTCGACTTCGAATCGGCTCAGTGGCACGGGCTCGGGCAGGCTCATCGCGAAGCCAAAGTCTGCGTTCAAACGAATCAACGATGCGTTCAACATCTCGGTGATCTCTGAGTTTTGCGCTTTTGCGGCTGCCAGCCGCCCACGCAAAAGACTGCACATCTCAGCGAACGACTTGCTCGCGCCCCACTTGATCAGCGACGTGCCCAAAGCGCGTCGCAGCTCCAGCAGCGCTTCCTGTAAACGGTCGCCCGCCAAGCCCCACAGCAGGTCTTTCAGCATGCGCGCGTGCACCGAACGCACGGCCTGCAAACGGGCAGTGCACAGCTCAAATTCCGCCACATCTGCGTGCACCCTGTCGAGGATGCGTCCCACTTTTTCGCTGCTCTTGCCGCGCAGACCACGCAGTTCCAGGGTTTGCTCGGCCAGCTGTCGTCGGCTGTCATTCAGCCTGCGCAGCACCACCGCCTCGATCTGGCGGCTCACTTCCATCAGGCTTTGAGACAGCACAGCGCGGCGCTGCGGCATGAGCTGTTCTGCCAACGCGGCTTCCAGTGCGGGCAGCCGGCTGGAACGCAGGCCGGCGTCGTCGCGCAAAACGCGCGCCGCCAAGGCTTGGCGCGCCGACAGCGGGAACACGCGCGATGTCGGAACGTTGAGCGCCCTGGCCGTCTCGACTTGCTGGGTCGTGATCTGGTGAGCCACCTCGTCGGCCGTGGCCAATGGATCGACCATCGCGTCGATTTTGTTGAGCACCACAAAGCGCGCCATCGCGTGCGAGCCCAAATGGTCGCGCCAGATTTGCATGTCGGAATGGGTCACGCCGGTGTCGGCACCCAAGACGAAAACGGTGGCATGCGCGCTGGGCAGCAGGCCCAAAGTCAGTTCTGGTTCTGCGCCCAGCGCGTTCAAGCCAGGGGTATCGATCACCACCAAACCTTGTTGCAACAACGGGTGCGGATAGTTGATGAGCGCGTGCCGCCAGACCGGAATTTCTACGCGGCCGCTGGCGTCTTGCGGCGGGTTGTCTTGGGGTCGCGAGTCGTCCCAAAAGCCCAGATCACGCGCCTCCTGGCGGCCCACCCACTGGGTGCGAGTGACCTCGGACAATGCATCCTTGAACAAGCCGGGTGACTGCGCATCCAGCGCCATGTGGGTCCAGCTTTGCGGCAGACGGCGCAGCTCGCTGAGCGGGGTTTCGTTGAGCCGCGTGGCGATGGGCAACAAAGCCAACGCGGGTGCGCTGCCAGGATCGAAGCCCAACTCCACCGGGCACATCGTGGTGCGCCCAGGTGCTGCCGGCATCACGCGCTGCCCCATCTCACCGAAGAAGATGGCGTTGATGAGTTCAGACTTGCCGCGCGAGAACTCCGCCACGAAGGCCACCACGAGTTTTTCATTTTCGAGTCGGTGGCGCAGGCCTGTGAGCGCGGGGTCGCCGTCGGCGTCGACCAAGCCGTGCCCCGCCAAGTAATGCGCCAGCTCATCCACGAGCCCGCAGGCTTGCGTGCGCCATGTGCTCAGTTGATCGAGCTCACGAACCAGAGAGGTGGTCATGGGAAAAAAGGAAGGGGAATAGCAGCGCGAACATCACAAAAATCATCGTAGCGCAGGGCCGGAGACATTCGGCCAGTTGACACATTTGCTCACGCGCGGTTCAGGCGGCTTGCGCCAACTCAATCACGCCCGACACGCCACTCGCCACATGCCACACGCGACGTGCCACTCGCCGCTCGCCACACGCGACGTGCCACATGCCTCAGCGTGTTTGGCAGGTGGCGCAAAAAAACGTAGAGCGCTGGCCCTGCACGATTTTTCGAATCGGCGTGGCGCACACCGTGCACGGCTGTCCCGCCCGTGCGTAGACCTGCGCATGCGATTGAAACTCACCGGCCATGCCGTGCGCATCACGAAAATCGCGCAAGGTCGATCCGCCCAGACGCAAAGCCTGCGCCAGAGTCGAACGCACGGCCTGGCACAGCCGCTCGCTGCGTGGCTTGCTGAGTTTGTCGCTGCGCAGACGCGGGTCAATGCCTGCCGTGAACAAGGCTTCACACGCGTAAATGTTGCCCGCGCCCACCACGATGTCACCCGCCAGCAAAGCCGTCTTCACCGCGACTTTGCGGCGCCGAAGCGCACCGTGAAGTTGCAATCCGGTGAACGCGGGGTCAAAGGGCTCGACCCCCAAATTGGCCAGCAATTTGGCCGCGCTGCCGGTCGTCAAACTGGGCGACCAAACCACCGCGCCGAAGCGGCGCGGGTCGGTCAGGCGCAAGGTGCCTTTTGTGGTGACTAGATCGAAATGATCGTGTTTGCCGGGGTGGTCCACCTGATCTCTGAAAGCCAAAGATCCCGACATGCCCAAGTGCATCAGCAGACCACCGCCTGCGGCTTCATCCTCATCCGCAACACGCAGGGGCAACCACAGATATTTACCGCGCCGAGTGACTGACCCGACGTGGTTCTGGCGCAGCGCCAACGCGTCGCAACCCAGCGGCCAACGCAGCGGTTTTCCCATCCGCACATCCACCACGCGGGCACCTTCTATGCGGTGGGCAAAGCTAAGGCGCGTGGTTTCGACTTCAGGTAGTTCAGGCATGCAGGGAATTATCACAACGAACGCGGGTCGCACTGGCCGACGTATCGCGCCATGAACCCGTCGCCGTGCAGACGGAACACTAGAATGAAATTCAGCCACCGGAGTTGTTGATGCCAGCACCTTTCTTTACACGCCCACAAGCTCGTCAGCCGGTGAAACGCAGCCGTGGCAACGCACTGCGAGCCAACTGTTTTTACTTGAGTTTTGCGCTGTCGGTGACCTCGCTGACGCAGGCTCAAACCGCCAAGAGCATCACGCCGCCTGAAGCCGCAGAAATTGACAACTCCAAGCTGGACGCAGCACTCTTCTATCAACTGCTCATTGGTGAGATGGAGCTGCGGTCCGGAGAAGCGGGAACGGCTTACCAAGTGCTGTTGGACGCGGCGCGCAAGTCCAAAGACTCACAGCTGTTTCGCCGCGCCACCGACATCGCACTGCAGGGCCGTGCAGGTGATCAAGCGCTGGCCGCTGCAACCGCGTGGCGGGCCGCGCTGCCCAGTTCTGTTGAAGCGCATCGCTACGTGATCCAGTTGTTGGTGATCTTGAACCGCGTCCCCGAGACGGCCGAAGTCATCAAGTCGCTGCTCAACGTCACGCCTGCGCCCGAACTGGTAGCGCAAATCGACGGATTGCCGCGCTTCTTCGGGCGGGCCGCCGATCGCCCAGCGGCCGCCAAAGCAATCGAGCAAGCGCTGCGCCCCTACGCGGGCGCCAGCAATACGCCGGCCGTGCAAAACGCCGTGGCGGTGACGCAGGGACGCAGCCTGTGGATGGCAGGCGACGCCCTCGGCGCGCTGGCGTTGGTGCAGCGCGCCCACTCGCAAGACCCCAAAGCCGATGCACCCGCGCTGCTGGCATTGGAGATGATGCCCGGCACCGCAGGCGCAGAAGCGCTGGTACAAAGCTTTTTGAAAGGCAGGCCGCAAAGCGACGACGTTCGCACCGTTTACTCGCGCGTTCTGACCAGCTCGCAGCGGCTGGCCGACGCGTTGGTTCAAATCGAAGCCGTCACGCGCAACCAACCTCAACAAGCCGCTCCCTGGTTGATGCAAGGCGCGCTTCAGCTGGAGCTGCGTCAGCCGCAAGACGCCACGGTTTCCTTGACCCGCTTTTTAAACATCGTGCAGGCCGAGGGTGGCGACTCAGGATCTCGCGCACCTGCTCCCACAGACGCTGAGGAAAGCGACGCCGCGCCGGCGCCCGAGCAAGGCCTGACACAGGCTTGGCTGATGCTGGCGCAAGCCGCAGAACAACAGAAAAATGCCACTGCCGCCGAGGCGTGGCTGGCCAAGATCACCAATCCGGCGCAAGCGCTGGCGGTACAAACTCGACGCGCTTCGCTGCTGGCAAAGCAAGGACAGGTCAATCAAGCGCGTGAGCTCATACGCAAAACGCCAGAGCTGAGCGAAAGCGACGGCCGCGCCAAAGTTCTCGCAGAAGTTCAGTTGCTGCGCGATCTCAAGATGTGGAGCGAAGCAGCTGCTTTGCTGAAGACAGCCAATCAAAAATATGTCGACGACATCGATCTGATTTACGAGGAATCCATGATTGCCGAGAAGCTGAACCGCTTGGACGACATGGAGCAATTGCTGCGCCGCGTGATGGTGCTCAAGCCCGACCATCAACATGCTCACAACGCGTTGGGTTACTCATTGGCAGAACGCAATTTGCGCCTGCCTGAAGCGAAGGCCTTGATACTGAAAGCCCTGGAAATCGCGCCCGGCGAACCCTTCATCACCGACAGCTTGGGCTGGGTGGAGTACCGCATGGGCAACCGCACCGAGTCGCTGCGCCTGCTGCGCGGGGCCTACCAATCGCGCCCCGATGTAGAGATCGCTGCCCACCTTGGTGAGGTGCTGTGGGTGAACGGTGACCGCGATGAAGCGCGTCGTGTGCTGCGCGATGCAAAAGCCCGCGACGCCACCAACGAAGTGCTGACTGAAACCTTGGTCCGGTTGAAGGTCGATTTGTGAGCCGGTGCCGCGCGCTGATCGCGGCCACCGTGGTGTGCGGATTGAGCGCTTGCGCTGCCTACGCGCCTGCGCTCACCGCGCCAGACAACCAAGTGCTGAGCGGCCGAATGACCCTGCGCATAGACGCCACCGCAGCCGCCCCCGCACGCGCTCTTTCTGCGGCTTTCGAGTTGAGCGGCAATGCGCAGCAAGGCCGTCTTGACTTGAACACGCCCTTGGGCACGACCTTGGCGCGCGCGCGCTGGGAGCCGGGCAACGTGGCGGTGAGCACACCGCAAGGCGACTCCCAACACGACGATTTGTCCAGCATGACCCGCGTCCTGTTGGGCGAGGACTTGCCGGTGGTCGCCCTTTTCGATTGGCTGCGTGGCCGCCCTTGGCCGGGCGCGCCCAGCATGCCGGCCGAGTTGCCTTCCGCAGACTTCAAGCAATTGGGCTGGGACGTGAGCTTGGCTGAGTTTTCGCAGCGCTGGGTCAGTGCACGGCGCGCCGAAACGCCAGTGGTGTGGCTGCGTGTCAAGCTGGACACGCCATGAGTTTGAAAGCCCTGTTCGACGTGCCTGCACCGGCCAAGTTGAACTTGTTTTTACACATCACCGGACAGCGGGCAGATGGTTATCACTTGCTGCAGTCGGTTTTCATGCTGATTGACTGGTGCGACACCTTGCACTTTGAGCTGCGCAACGACGGCCGCATCCGCCGCCAAGATTTGACCGTTGCCCTGCCCGCTGACGACCTTTGCCTTCAAGCCGCCCGCTTGCTGCAGGCCGAAGCCGCCACATCTTCGGGCGCCGACATATCGATCGCTAAACACGTGCCGTGGGGTGCCGGCATGGGCGGGGGCAGCTCAGACGCCGCATCGACATTGCTCGCGTTGAATCAACTTTGGGGGCTGCACTGGCCGCTGTCCAGGTTGCTGCCGTTGGGCTTGAAGCTCGGTGCCGACGTGCCATTTTTTTTAGGCGGGCACAACGCCTGGGTAGAGGGCATAGGCGAAAAACTCACGCCAGTCGCCTTACCGCTGCGTCACTTTGCGGTCATCAAACCGTCAGCAAGCTTGGAAACCCGCGTCGTATTCGGCGATGCTGGTTTGGAACGCAATACACCTGCTGCTAGAATCGAAGGCTTCGTTGAATACTGCAAGCAAGCGAATTTGCACAGCAAACGCTTGTTAGAATTTGGGAGAAACGATTTGCAGCCGGTGGCTGAAAAACATTGCTCCGAGGTAATTCACGCCGCAAACCTGCTTCACAACGCATTTGGCAACAGCCGGATGACGGGTTCGGGCAGTTCGGTGTTTTCAGAGTGCGGCGAGGAAAATGATGAGTTGGAAAGCTCAAGGTTTTTGGAGGCTTGTGCGTCTCTGCCGAACACGTGGGTCACCAGGATGTGCAGCAACTTGCCGCAGCATCCACTGGCATATTGGCTGAAGCCGTAGCCACTGAGCAACAGTTTGTGGCTTGCAGAGTCGGTTCATCCGGAGCTGCAAGTCAGTGTAGGGGAGTCGCCAAGTTGGTTAAGGCATCGGATTTTGATTCCGACATGCGAAGGTTCGAATCCTTCTTCCCCTGCCAGTTTTTTTGATTCCCGGAGCTCAGCTCGGTTCATCACGCGGTTGACTGACAACCAACAGAAGAACCAGCAGTGGTCGATTCCGGGGCTGGACTGAAAGGAAGCTGCATGCTTCCGCAACAAAGCCTCGACGGAGGGAATGTGCTTTTCAACACCGTGCTGTTCACTGGCAACGCCAACCCGGCGCTGGCCCAAGAAATCGCCTCTCAACTCGGGATCGAGTTGGGCAAAGCGCGCGTCGGTCGCTTCTCTGACGGCGAAGTCGACATCGAAATCTTGCAAAACGTGCGCGCCCGCGACATCTTCGTGGTGCAACCCACCTGCGCGCCCACGAACGAAAATTTGATGGAGCTGTGCATCATGGTCGACGCGCTCAAGCGCGCTTCGGCTCGCCGCGTGACGGCCGTGATTCCTTACTTCGGTTATGCACGTCAAGACCGCCGCCCGCGCTCGACGCGTGTGCCCATCAGCGCCAAGGTCGTGGCCAACCTGTTGGAAGCCGTGGGTGTCGAGCGTTTGCTCACGATGGACCTGCACGCCGACCAGATTCAAGGTTTCTTCAACATCCCGGTGGACAACATCTACGCCTCGCCGGTGTTGTTGTCGGACCTGCAAAGCAAGCGCTACCCCGACTTGGTGGTGGTTTCACCCGACGTCGGCGGTGTGGTGCGCGCTCGCGCGCTGGCAAAGCAGTTGGGCTGCGATTTGGCCATCATCGACAAACGTCGGCCCAAGGCCAACGTGTCGGAAGTGATGCACGTCATCGGCGAAATCGAGGGCCGAACCTGCGTCATCATGGATGACATGACCGACACAGCGGGCACTTTGGTGAAGGCTGCCGATGTGTTGAAAGAGCGCGGCGCGAAGTCTGTTTACGCCTACTGCACGCACGCGGTTTTTTCGGGCCCCGCGCTGGAGCGCATCAAGGCGTCGCAACTCGACGAAGTCGTGATTACCAACACCATACCGGCCAGCGACGAAGTCAAAAACTGCACCAAGGTGCGGCAGCTTTCGGTGGCATTTTTGTTCGCGGAAACCATACGTCGCATCTCGGACGGCGAGTCGGTGACGTCGCTGTTTGCCGAGCAAAACAGTAATTTCTAAATCGAATTGAGAGAGAGCGCCCTTCGGGGGCTTTCTCTTTTTGGCGGAACCTTGCGGTGCAAACCCTGAGGTTTCATTTCACGGAAGCACCTGGTCGCGGGGCTTCTTCATTTTTGGAGTTACACATGAAATTTGTCGCTTACGAGCGCAGTTTGCAGGGGACCGGAGCGAGCCGCCGCCTGCGAATTGCCAACAAGGTTCCCGGTATTGTTTACGGCGCGGGCACGCCAGCCATGATCGAGCTCGATCACAACGCCCTGTTTTTCGCGTTGAAGAAAGAGGCATTTCACTCGTCGATTCTCGACATGGAATTGAACGGCAAGACCGAACAGGTGCTGCTGCGTGACCACCAGGTTCATCCCTTCCGCCCGATCATCTTGCACATCGACTTTCAGCGCGTTGACGCGACCACCAAGGTCACGAAAAAAGTGCCTTTGCACTTCATCAACGAAGAAAACTCGCCGGCCGTGAAGATCGACAAGTGCGTGGTCAACCACGTGGTCAACGAGTTGCGCATTTCTTGCCTGGCCTCGCAACTGCCTGAGTTTTTGACGGTGGATCTGAGCAACTTGGCCAAAGGCCAAGCGCTGCACGCCAACGACATCACGCTGGCGGAAGGCATCAAGGTTATGACGCAGGGCAAGCCCAATCCGGTGATCGTGTCGGTGTCGATGCTGGCTGCCGAAGAAGAAGCGGCTGCGGTTGTGGTGGTGGCTGCCGCGCCAGCCACCAAGGCCAAGAAAACCGAGAAGCAAAACAAAAAGTAATTCTTCTATTTGCCAACTCGAAAGCCCCGCCCTGGCGGGGCTTTTTCATGTGCTTCGCACGCACACCATGGTGGCGAAACGGTGCGTGCACGAGATACTCGGCGGATGATTCGATTGTTGGTTGGCCTGGGAAATCCGGGCCCTGAATACGAGGCGACCCGCCACAACGCTGGGTTTTGGTTCATCGACGAAGTGGCGCGCACGCTCGGCGCGCACCTGGTGGCCGAGCGCAGCTACTTCGGTCAGGTGGCGAGGGTGAATATGCCGCATCGCGCCGACGGCCCGCTGTGGCTGCTCCAACCCTTGACCTTCATGAACTTGTCGGGCAAGTCGGTTGGCGCACTCGCTCGTTTTTTCAAAATTGAGCCGGCCGAAATCTTGGTCGTCCACGACGAACTGGATTTGCTGCCCGGCCAAGCCAAGATGAAATTCGGCGGCAGCTACGCCGGGCACAACGGGCTCAAAGACATACAAGCTCAATTGGGGCCCGATTATTGGCGGCTGCGTTTGGGCATTGGGCACCCGGGCGTGAAAGCGGAAGTGGTTCACTACGTGCTGCGCAAACCGCCGCTGGCTGAGCGCGAAGCGATCGATATGGTCAGCGAAAAAGTGGTGCAAGTGCTCGACATGATTCTGGCCTGCGACATGGAACGCGCCATGTCCAAAGTGCATGCCAAGCCGCCCAAGCCGAAACTCCCAAAACCCAGTTAACCGCCACCTCTCACTCCTTGGAGTCTCGTTCATGAAACGCCTTGCTGTTGCTTGCTTTCTTCTTTTTTCCTCGACCATTGCGTTCGCGCAAGCCACGGTCTATCGCTGCGGGCCTGACGGCAAAACCTATTCGCAAGAGCCTTGCAAGGACGGCAAAAAAATAGACGCTAGCGACACTCGAACTGAAGCGCAACGCGCCGATTCATTGGCGACCACGGCGGCCGACAAGAAACGCGCCGATGCGTTGGAGCGCGAACGCATGGCGCGCGAAGCGGCTCAAAAACCGTCTGCTGCCAGTGGCTTCAATTCGCGACCCGCTGCTGCGTCAGACCCGACCAAGGCCGAAGACAAAGCCAAACGTCAGAAGAAACGGGTCAAGAAAGTGGCGGGGGACAAACCCAAGAAAGCCAGCGCCAAAGCCGCGGCCAAGTCGCGCGACACCAAGAAATAGTCAGCTCGCCGAAAGCTACGCTGCTGCTGCAGCGGCTTGCAAACGGCGGTACTTGGCCCACAGCGTTTCTTTCGATTCGATGTGGTCAGGATGGATGGGAATGCAGGCCACGGGACACACCTGGACACACTGTGGCTCGTCAAAATGCCCGACGCACTCAGTGCACTTGTTGGGGTCAATCTCATAAATTTCGATGCCCATGTAGATGGCCTGATTCGGACATTCGGGCTCGCACACATCGCAGTTGATGCAGTCGTCGGTGATTAACAGCGCCATGTGCCGGCCCTCAAGCCTCAACCGTTTTCACGCGCGTCTTCAGGCGCGCCAAAACCGAAGGCGACACAAACTTCGACACGTCACCACCCAGGCTGGCGATCTCGCGAACGAAGGTGCCCGACACGAACTGGAACTGATCGCTGGGCGTGAGAAACACCGTTTCGACGTCAGGCATGAGTTGGCGGTTCATGCCCGCCATTTGAAATTCATACTCAAAGTCGCTTACAGCGCGCAAACCTCGCACCACCACCTTGCCGCCCATTTCGACAACGAAATCGCGCAACAAACCGCGAAAGGGAATTACCTCGACGTTGGGGTACTTGGCCGCCAACTCTTGCGCAATTTCCAGCCTTTCGTCGATGGTGAACATGGTGCGTTTGTGATGCCCCGCTGCCACCGCCACGATCAATCGCTCAAACAAGCGGCTGGCACGACGCATCAGGTCTTCGTGACCCAAGGTCATGGGGTCGAAGGTGCCGGGATAAACAGCGGTGAGTTTGGTGACTGAGGTCATGCGGGCTCCTGATCTTCGAGGCAGGGGAAGTCGAGTTTAGGGCTCAGAGCCATTGAGTCTTTCAGATCGCGGTCACGCGCTGCAACAGGTGCGCGTGCACGGCCCCGGCGCGCGCGTGCCGGTGCAGGTTAAATCCCAGCGGCTGCACCTCGGCAGCGGCAAAAGCACGGTCGCTTTCCAAATACACGAAGCCGTCGGTCACCACCACGCGAGCGGCCGCCTTCAGTGCCGGCAAGCTCAGGTCGGCGTCGAACGGCGGGTCGAGAAACACCAACTCATAAGCCGCGGGAGCGCAGCGGTGCATCCACGCCAACGCATCGGCACATTCAACCTTGAGCACGTCCACTTTCAAGCGCGCTTTGGAGTCGCTGAGGCTGCGCGCCAACACTGAATCCCGCTCCAACAGCGTGACCTCGGCGGCGTCGCGCGAGGCCGCCTCAAAACCGAGGGCACCGCTGCCCGCAAACGCGTCGAGGCAGCGCCAGCCCGTCAAGCTTTGGCCCAGCCAATTGAACAAGGTTTCGCGGATGCGGTCGGGCGTGGGCCGCAAACCGGGCCGATCGGCCACCGGTAATTTGCAGCGCTTCCAACGCCCGCCAATGATGCGAACTTCATTCGGCACGTCCTTGCGCAGTGCGGTGGCCGGACGCGGCGACATCACAAACGCACCGCGATGCCCTGCTGCACCATCAGCGCTTTGGCTTCGCCCACGGTGTATTCGCCGTAGTGAAAAATGCTGGCCGCCAGCACGGCATCGGCGCCGCCCAAGCGGATACCGTCGGCCAAATGCTGCAAGTTGCCCACGCCGCCCGAGGCAATCACCGGCACGCTGACGGCGTCGCTGACGGCGCGGGTCAGTTCCAAGTCGAAGCCGATCTTGGTGCCGTCGCGGTCCATGCTGGTCAGCAAGATTTCACCGGCGCCCCACTCGGCCATTTGTTGGGCCCAAGCCACTGCGTCCAGTCCGGTGTTCTTGCGACCGCCGTGGCTGTAAACATCCCAGCCTGATTCGGAATCAGCCCGCCGTTTGGCAATGTCATGGGAATCGACGCGACGCTTAGCGT
>Ga0123336_10002015_pt1 | contig 17955 bp, 9 predicted proteins | sample SSSSmetaG_FD_96466 | JGI IMG/M metagenome (GOLD analysis project Ga0123336, IMG submission 96466) | Glacier valley bacterial and archeal communities from Borup Fiord, Nunavut, Canada, to study Microbial Dark Matter (Phase II) - ​SSSS metaG | ecosystem: Environmental > Aquatic > Freshwater > Ice... | reverse complement strand
GGCGGCGGACGCGGCGGACGCGGCGGACGCGGCGGGCGCGGCGGGCGCGGCGGCGCGGCGGGCGCGGCGGGCGCGGCGGGCGCGGCGGTGTTCGCGAACGCGGGAGCGGACGCGGCGGGCGCGCCCAGACCCCATTCCCGCTCCACGCGCTCCTTCGCGACGCTGCGATCGTCGTCGGTCATGCGCCGCGGCGACTTGTCGATGACGAGCGAGTCCTTCTTGCCGGTGGAGAGGATCTCGGTCGTGACGTCGAGGATGCCGTTGATGTCGTACGTGAACGTCACCGCCACCGACTCGCGTCCTGCGGGCGCGGCCGGCACGCCGTCGAGCGTGTATTCGTCGAGGAAGACGTTGTTCTTGGTGTAGCGCGACTCCCCCTGGAACACGCGGATGGTGACGCTCTTCTGGCCGTCGACGGTGGTGGAGAACTGCTCCTTGCGCGAGACCGGCACCGTGGAGTTACGCGGGATGATCGGCGCGAACACGCCGTGCACCACCTGGCGGCCCGCCTTGCTCTGCGTCTCCAGGCCGAGCGTGAACGGCGAGACGTCGGTGATCATGATCCCCGCCTCGGCGGAGATGGCGCCGGTCTTGAGGCCGACCTGGATGGCGGCGCCGAGGGCCACCGCCTCGTCGGGATCGACATCGGTCCGCGGCTCCTTGCCGAAGTACTCGGCGACGCGCTGGCGCACCAGCGGCACGCGCGACGACCCGCCCACGAGCACCACCTGCGAGATCGCGCTGCGCGAGACCTTCGCATCCGAGAGCGCGGCGTCGAGGCACGTGAGCGTCGAGGCCACGAGCTCGCCGATCAGCCCTTCGAGCTGCGCGCGCGTGACCTCGGTGGTGAAGGTCACGTCCTTGCCCGACACGCGCGCGAGCGCCGGCAGCTCGATGGGCGCGACGGCGGCGGTGGAGAGCGCGAGCTTCGCGCGCTCGGCGGCGGCGAGGAGGCGCGCCATGGCGCGGCGATCGCTGCGTAGATCGAGGCCGTGGCGGCGCTCGAAGTCGGCGCGCAGATGCTCGACCAGCGCGCGATCGAAGTCGCCGCCGCCGAGGCGGCTATCGCCCGCGGTGGCCTTCACGTCGAGCACGCCGCCGAACATCTCCAGCACCGAGACGTCGAAGGTGCCGCCGCCCAGGTCGTAGACCACGACGTGCTCCTCGGCCTCGAGATGGTCGATGCCGTAGGCGAGCGCGGCGGCGGTGGGCTCGTTGAGGATCCGCTCGACGCGGAAGCCCGCGAGCTCGCCCGCGTCCTTCGTGGCCTGGCGCTGCGCGTCGGTGAAGTACGCGGGGACGGTGACGATCGCCTCCTCCACTGCGTCGCCGAAGAAGCGCTCCGCGTCCTCTCGCAACGCCCGCAGCACGATCGCGCTCAGCTCGGTGGGCGAGTACTGGCGGCCGGCGAGGTGCACCTTCTCGGCGCTGCCCATGAGCCGCTTGACCTCGGCGAACGCGCGGTCGGGCGCGAAGACCAGCTCCTCTTTCGCGCGGGCGCCGACGATGAGCCGCCCGCTGCCGTCGAGCGCGACGACCGATGGCGTCGAGCGCCCGCCGCGCTGGTTCGGCGCGATCTTCGGCCGTCCGTCCTCGAGGTAAGCGACGAGCGAGTTCGTGGTCCCGAGATCGATTCCGACGGCAGGGCCCATGGGGTCGAGAGCCCTCCTTTCCAGGGCGGTCGCGAGATTTCGAGAGTCCTTCGTTCGATTTGGCGTCCCCGGCAGGACTCGGACCTGCGACCCCGTGTTTAGGAAACACGTGCTCTATCCAGCTGAGCTACGGGGACGTGCCCAGGTGCTTACCCCAGCGGACGCCGCGCGAGAAGCGCGCCCGCCGCCTCCGCGCCGGGAACGGCGCCGTCGTGCTATGTCCGGAGCGTGGTTCGCCGCCTTTTTGCGCTCTTTTCACGGGTCCTCAAGGGTCTGAGCGTGCGCCTGCACGCCGATCTCGATCGAACCGAGCGCCTCGTTCTCCTGGGGGTCGCGATCCTCCACGTGGTGGGCATCGGCTGGGGGCTACCCGCCTCGGACGGCTGGGACGTCGACGGCGTCTCGCCGCGGGATTTCTTGCCCGGCGTGCTGAAGACGTTCACGCCCGGCGACTATTTCACGTACCCACCCCTGCACCTGCTCTTCCTCACGGTGCTGACGCTGCCGGCAACCCTCGTGGCGTTGATCCGCGCGCCCTCGCTCTCGCAGCACGACGTCGTCGAGGTGTTCCTTCGGGTTCCGCTCATGACCACCTTCGCGATGGCCGCCCGCGTGGTGAGCCTGTTCATGTCACTCGGGATCGTCCTCGCGGTGGGCCGCATGGCGAGCGCGATCTTCGGACCCCGCGCCCGGCCATGGGCGATGGCGGTCGCCGGCGTGGAGGTCGGCGGCACGTACTACGCGCACACGACGAACCTCGACATTCCGGCGCTGTTCTGGGCGTCGTACGCCGTCCTCGGCCTGGTGCTCGCGGTCCAGGCGGACGAGCCGAAGCGCCTGCGTCGCGTGGCGGTGCTCGCGGCCTGCGCCATCGCCACCAAGGACCAGGCCTACGCCGTCTTCGCGCTGTCGTTTCCGTGCGTCCTCGGCCTGTGGGCGCTCGCGCGCAGCCGCAACGGCACGGTGCGCGAGCTGGTGCGCGAGACCGTCTACCTCGCGGCGCTCGGGCTCGGGCTCGTCCTCCTCTTCGACGGCGCGCTCTTCAATCCCACCGGCTTCCTCGCGCGCATCCGCTTCCTGACCGGGCCCGCGAGCCAGGACTTCGCGCAGTACTCGCGCGACTGGCCGGGGCGCATCGCGGCCTTCAAGGACGCCGTGACGTTCCTTCCCAAGCACTACCCCCTCGCGCTCGCGCCGGTGTTCGTGCTGGGGATCGTGCTGGCGATCACGCGCCCGCGAGGCCGCGAGCGCATCGCGGCGCTGGTCCCGCTCCTCGCCATCCTCTCCTTCACGCTGACGTTCAACTGCGTGGCGCGGCGTGTCGAGGAGCGGTTCATGCTTCCCCAGATGCAGCTGCTCGCGATCTACGGCGGAGGCGCCATCGCCGCGGTCCTCGAGCTCGCGCCCCGCGCCGCGACCTCGCGGAGCGGGCGGCGCGTGGTGACCCTGCTGGTCCGCACCACCGCCATCGCTTGCCTCCTCGCGGGGCTGCGCATGTCGGCGATCGTCATCGCCACCATGCTCGGTGACGCGCGCTACGACGCCGAGGCGTTCATGCGCGAGCACGTCCAGCACGGCGACGTCATCGAGGTGTACGGGGGAAACGTGTACCTTCCACGCTTTCCGGACGGCGCGGTCGTGCAGCGCATCGGCTCCTCCCCCATCACCGGGCGCAACCCGATGCCGGGCATCGAGGAGAAGCAGGAGCATCTCGGCGCGGTAGACGCGCGCAAGCCCCGCTGGATCGTGGTGAGCAGTGGCTACGCGTGGCGCTTCCTGCGCGAGTCCCACGGGCCCGCGGACGGGCGGCTCATCCCCGAAAGCCAGCTCATGTCCCTCGCCGACCTCGACGCCACGAACCACATCCGCGCGCTCTTCGCCGGCACCGGCAGCTACGGCACCGCGCACATCGCGCACTACGAAGGGCACGGCGCGCTCCTGCCCCCCCGGCCGCTGCACGCGAGCCTCGCCTGCGACGTCTGGGTCTTCGAGCGCCAGCCCCAGCCCAGGTAGGTGGTTTGCGGGATCTGTACTAAGAGCTGAGGCGTGGAGCGCGAAGACCAGCCTCTCGACCGAGCCGAGAAAGCCGCCCCCGCGGTCTCTGAAGCGCGGTTCAACTACGACGGCATTCCGCTGGGCTACTACGACCGCGTCCTTCGCGAGGGCAGTCCGATCAGGAGGCTGTGGCACGTCTCGAAGTTCGAGCGCGTCCTCGACTACCTTCCGGACCGTCCGAGCCAGTCGATCCTCGACATCGGCTGTTTCGCCGGCACGTTCCTCTCGATGGTGCCCGAGCACCGGTTCTCACGTCAGCTCGGCGTGGACATCTTGCCCGAGCAGATCGGCTACGCGAACGCCCACTACGGAACGCCTTTCCGGGAGTTCCGGCACATGCGCAGCATCGCGGCGCTGGAGGCGAGCGTACCCGAGAGCTTCGACTGCGTGACCCTCATCGAGGTCATCGAGCACCTCGAGCCCGCCGAGATCCGTGCGGTCTTCGATCAGTGCGTCGACCGGCTCGAGCCCGGGGGCAAGCTCGTGATCACGACCCCCAACTACGCGAGCGCGTGGCCGCTCATCGAGGTCGTGCTGAACAAGGTCTCGGACATCAGCTACGACGAGCAGCACATCACGAAGTTCACGTACTTCGACATGGAGAAGAAGCTTGCCTCCATCTATCCGGATCTCTGGCTGTACTTCAACACGCTGGACTTCAAGACGACGACGCACTTCGTGACCCCCTTCCTGGCGGCGCTCTCCTACGACGTGGCGCGCGGGCTCTCGCGCGTCGTGCCGCACCAGAAGTGGCGTCATCCGTTCGGCAACCTCGTGCTCATGGTCCTCACGCGCGGGCCGGCGCGACGAACGCCGAGACGCTGACGTCGTGCAGGACTCCGGCGAGCTAGCCCGACCTCGCAGACTCGCCACCGTCCCTCGCGAGTGGGTCTATGCCGTCGCGCTCCTCGGCCTGGGCTGGATCGCCTACACGGTCCTGGTCGTCCAGGACTTCTCCGGACCGCTCATCGGTGGCGAGGACTACGAGGGCGCCTACCGCGGCGACACGAACTACTTCGAGTTCCTCGGCTACTACGTCCGTGACCACTACCACTTCGGGCTCTCGCCGATCTCGTTCTTCACCACGGACGTCGCGTACCCGCGTGGGACCCACATCGGTCTGCTGTCCTGGTGCGCGGAGCGCGATCTCTTCCACGCGCTGATGCTGAAGCTGTTCGGAGCGGGCCCGTGGCTCCAGACGTACGTGACGCTCGGCGCAGGCCTCGGCGCCGTCGGCGTGACCGCGATCCTGCGCAAGGACTACGGCGTGTTCCGGGCGAGCCTGGTGGGGTTCGCCGCGTCGTTCATGTCGTTCTATGCATGGTACAAGTATCCGTACCACATCAACATCTCCGCGCTGCACTGGGTGACCATGAGCATCGCGGCCGACGCCGTCACGATGCGGCGCGCCGTCGACGGCACGCGATTGAGCGTGCGCTTCATCGTCCTGCGGGCGGCGCTACTGGTGCTCTCGCTCGGTCTCGATCTCGGCTACGTCGCCGGCCACGCGCTCACGTCGTTCTGCGTGACGTTCTATTGCGTGTGGTCGGTCCTCGGCCGGCGCGACCCGCGAATCATCGGACGTTTCGCGTCACTCCTGCCGGACGACATCCGCGCCGAGGCGCGCGCGCACCGGGGCTCGCTCGCGGCAGCAGGCCTGCTCCTGGCCGTTGGCGTTCTCGTGTATCTGCCGTTCGTCGCCGCCGTCGCGCGCGACAGCGCCACCTACCCCATGACCGATGCGGGGGGGAATTTCTGGGCGAGCCAGGCGCACTCGCTCCTGCCTTACTTGCCCGGCGTACACCCTGGTTCCCCGCTCGTGCACTCGCTCTTCGGCAACGACGAAGGGCTCGGCGAGTATGCGCCGGGCTACACCCTGCTCTTCGCGGCGGTGGCCGGCGTCTGGCTGAGCCACAAGCGCGGTCGCGCCGGGACGGTAAAGCCGCTCCTCTTCACCGCGCTCCTGGTCTTCGCGTTCAATCCTCGCTGGTGCAAGACTCTCCAGATCTTTCCCTGGTTCGCCTACTGCCGCGTCGCTGGTCGGGGCACGATCGTACTGCCGGTGCTGCTGGCGCTGCTGGCAGCGTCCTCCGACGAGTGGCCACGTCTCCTGAAGCGTATCGTCGGGCTCTTCGGGCTGGCCGAGGTGTGCACGGCGCTCCTGCTCGTCGGCGAGTACCGCCCCACGAAGCTCGAGCAGCGGCATCGGGCCTATTTTGCGAGCGTCGCGGCGGCGCCGGGCGCCGCTATCCTGGAGTGGCCATTTTGCATCGCCAGCGCGAACGGCGTCATCTCGAAGGAGCTCTGTCCGTACTACGACCAGATCTCGACCGCCTACGCGTACCGACGCTTCCACCAGAAATCGACGGTCAGCGTCTACCTGAGTCGCGTCGACTCGAAGCAGTTTTCGAGCTGGCTCGACGACGGCTGGGAGACGATGTTCATGCCGGATGACCCGAAGCGGGAGCATCCGAAGAAGGAGCTACGCTGCTTCTCCGAAGATCAGTGGTCCCGCTTCGATCGGCTCTACCGAGGACACGACTTCGCCGGCATCCAGCTCTATGCCGACCTCCTGCCGGAGGACTGCGTGACCGAGTTCCACCGCCGCTACGGCGAGCCTCGCGCAGCCGCAACATTCCCTCGAGCGGGCCGGGTCGAATTCCTTCCTCGTGCGCGGTAGCGTGACGTTTTTCACGAAGACGCCGCTCCGCGCCATCGTCTTCACGGCGCTCATCGCGCTCGTCTGGTTGAACCAGAGCGTCGGCGGCGCCGAATGGGAGGCGCTGCGCGACCGCACCTTCGCCGCCGCGCCGGAGGCGAACGTCCTCGACCTCGTTCGCTACCCGCTCATGTTCCTCTACCGGCGCTCGCCCGACGAGACGCTCTACTTCGCGACGGCCTCTGCGACGCTCGGGCTGCCCTACGAGACGAAGGTCTTCACGCAGCGCGGCGACAGCGCGCTGCCGCCCGTGACGACGCCCATCGATGGCCGGCTCCACCTGCCGTACGCAGAGGTCCCCTTCGAGTATCCGCCGCCCAACTTGCCATTCGTGATCGGGCCGCGGCTGATCGTGACGTCGTTCAGGGGCTACGCGCACCTGTTCGGCGCGCTGATGGGTCTCCTGCTCGTCCTCGCGGCGACCATCGCCGCGCGACTCGGCGCCCAGCGCGCCGGGGAGGAGCGTGACTCCGAGGCGCAGCGGGTCTTCGTCTTCGGGCTGCTGCTCCTCGCGCACGGGTCGATCGCGATCCAGCGGCTGGACGCGATCGTTGCGCTCCTCGCCATCCTGATGGTGCGCGCCGCCGTGGGCAAGGATGATCGCGCCCTCGGGTTCTGGGCGGGCCTCATCGGGGCGACCAAGCTCATTCCGATCCTCGTTCTCCCGGCCATCGTCCTTGCGAGCGACATCCGTGGGGCGAGGCGACTCGGCACCATCGCGCTGTTCGCCGCGCTCGGGCTGACCATCGGCCTCGGCCCGATGGTGGTGCTCGGCCGCGCGTCGCTCGGGCTCCTCCTCACCTACCACTCCGCGCGCGGGCTCCACGTCGAGTCGACGCTCGGCGTCCTCTACGGCGCGGTGAAGGCCGTGCTCGGCATGCGAGAGGCGACCACGCTCGACTACGGATCGTACAACTTCCACGGCCCGGTCTCGAAGCTGCTCGCAAAGGCGAGCACGCTCTTGACGCTCGGCCTCGTGGGCGTGGTCCTGCAGGCCTCGCGCCCCTCGCGCCCCGCGCCCGCCGCGGTGACGCCGACGACGCCGACGACGCCGACGGCGCCGGAGACCGACGCCGATCGCCAGCAGCGCACGTGGCGCATCGTCCTCGCCGCGCTCGCGACGATGACCGCCCTGTGGCTGGGCGGAAAGGTCTTCTCCCCGCAGTACCTGACGTGGGCGCTGCCGCTGGTCATCGCGGTGCCCGGTGCCGGCTGGCGCCGGATCGCGGTCTCGCTCGGCGTCATCCTGGTGCTGAGCCAGGTGTACCTCCGCGGCTTCTACGACCACGTCTACAACCAGTGGCCAGCCGGCATCCTCACGATGATGCTGCGGCTGGCCGTGCTGATCGCGTTCTTCCTGGTGGCGGTCCGCGCGCTGCGCGCAGACCACCAGGCGACTCAGTAATACGTCGAGTTCGTCGCGGCCGCCTGCTTGCGGCGCTTGCGCGCGTTCATCTCGGGCGACTCCGCGACCGCCATGCCGATGAGGCGCATGCCCTCGGCGAAGTGCTTCGCGCCGAGCTTGATGAGCTCCGGGTTCGCCTCGCCGACGTCCGGGAAGCCCTGCGCGGTCTCCGGGACCTTGCCCCAGTTCGCGAAGAGCTTGCCCCACGGGCTCTCGAGCACGGGCGCCATCTTCTCCTTGGCGAAGCGCGGGTACCAGAACATGTCGTGGTAGGCGACGCTCGCCACGTAGGACCACGGCGCGAGCCAGGTCTTGAGCGACCACTCGAGGGGCTTCTTGAGCGGGCCCCAGTAGATGCGGTGCTGGTTCCTGGAGGCGAAGGTCATCTCCTTGAACGGTCCGTCGAAGTGCCAGTTCTCCTTCGCAGCGTCGACGTCGCCGACGATCTCGATGTCGCGCGTGTCTCCGCAGCCGAGGCCCTGCTCGTGCGCGAGGCGAATGAACTTGCAGTCGGTCATCGGGTCCATGCCCATCAGCTTCGCCGCCACCGCGTCGATCGCGACCTGGTCGTCCGACGCCATGATGATGTTCTTCGCGTACGGGATCATGCAGCGCGGCCCGGGACCGTCACCGGCGAACGTGCCGTCCATGACCGCGAAGACTCCCTTGTGGATCTTCTTCTGGATCATGAGAAGGTCGACGAGGGTCTCGTGGATGACCGGGTGCGTCCAGTGGCGGTGCTCGTTGAGGAGGCCGCCGAACGCGTTCTTCATGGCACCGGTGGTGGTGGTGAAGATGTGCGTCTTGATCGTCGGGAGGTGAATGATGTTCTCGCCGATGAACCGCTTCGGGATCGAGAAGCCCTTCGGGTAGACATCGTTGAGGCAGAGGAACTTCTTCCGCAGATCGCCGACGGCGTCGCCGATGTCGATCCAGTCCTCGCCCTCGTAGAGGTGGACGTTGCGGATGCCGTACTTCTGCACGACGTCGATCTGCTTGTTCTCACGCTCGCCGAGATGGGCATCGATGACGACGGTGCGGTTGTGGCACGCGTGGATCAGATCCTTCTGGTAGCCGTCCTTCAACATCGCGTTGAGCACGCCGTCGATCTGCCAGGGGACGGTCGACGAGCCGGGGTAGAAGAAGTGCCACGAGATGTTCATCTTCAGGCCGGTGTCGGCCGTCTTGTCGACGTGCTCCTGGTAGTCCGCGAGGTTCAGGAGGCGGTGGTAGTCCTCCCGAACGGTTTCCGGCTTCGTACGAAGGATCGCGACGCGTGACTTCTTGGCCATGGGTCCTCAGTTATAGAGACAAGTGACGCCCGTTTCGAGCGCCATCGAGCGCGACAAATTTGAGCCGATCCCGCAGGTTCGGGGCACGTAGCGTGCGCTACGGCGTCTTGTTCTCGAGGATCCGCGCGTCACTCAGGCATTCCTGGCCGATCAGCACGGCCTCGGGGCTGCGGATGAACTCACTCGCATACGCCGTGGCGCCGGCCACGGTCTCGTTCGCGAAGCTCATGGCGCACTGCTTGTTGGTGCAGTGGTGACCGTTCGCGGTGTCGACGTGGGCGCGGTTCGCCTCACCGACCGGGACGCCGTTGTCGACGAAGCCGACCGCGTGCCCCAGGTGGTGGATCAAGGTGAGCTGCTCGACGAACGGGCTCGCGATCGCCTTCTTGAACATGCCGATGATCCCGGTGTCACCGATGGAGACGCCAGGTACGTCCGTGCGCTCGGCGCCCGTGTCGTCGAGCCAGTAGCCGTCGACGAAGACCACGTAGAACGACACGACGTTCGAGAACTGCATCTCGGTGCGGTGCGCGGCGGCGACCGCGACGAGGTCGGCGCTCGAGAAGCTCTTCGCCGGAACGTCGTCGAGCTTCTCCATCTTCGCGAGCGTGCTCGGGAAGCTGACCGTCTTCTTGCCGTCGAAGATCGCGAGCGCGTTGGCGCGGAGGAGCGACCACGGGTCGCCGAACTTTTTCACCTCGCCCTGGAACGGCTCCGCGCCCGGCGCGTAGTCGATCTCGATCTTCACCTGCGTCACCTCCTTCGTGAAGAGGGTGGTGACCGGCGGCTGGGTAGACGGCGGCGTGACCGGCGCGCCCGACGTGGAGCTCGGGTTGACCGTCGTGGTGGAGCTGCACGACGCGGTCGCGAGTGAGGCGAACAGAAGGGTGCCGCAGAGCGCGGCCTGCAGAGAGCGGGGCGACATCGGCGCGGATACTGGTCCGGCGCGCGCCTCGGCGCAAGCGCCTGGACGCGCCGATCTGCCGCTTTTTCGTGGGGATCAGCGGGCCACGGCGCGGAGGCGTGGGAGTGCCGGGGTCACCGCCTTCGGAGCCGCAGCGAGGATCGTGAAGCCGCTGGCGGAGGCCGGGGCATAGAGCCTGAGCCCCTCGAGCCCGCCCACCACGTCGGCCGCGGCGGATCCGTCGATCGGCGCGCGGTAGAGCCGCGTGACGCCGTCGGGGTTCGCGACCCACTCGAGCGTCGCCCCGGCGAGCGAGGGGCGAGCGTAGGTCGTGCTGACGTATTGCACGGTCGCGATCGTGCGATCGGCGGCCGGCGCGCCGAGGAGCTGACCACTCTTCACTGCATAGGCCTGGAGCTTCGGCTCGGGGTGGATGTTCGCCCACTCGAGGTAAGCGACCGTGCCGTTCTCGCCGAGGATGGGGAACGCCTGCTTGCCCGCGAGGCGGCGCGCCGACACCACGCCCGATGCGCGGTCGAGCACCAGGAGATCCGCGACGTCGGTCTCGTTGCCGTCGAAGCGACCATCCGGGTCCTCGGAGAAGTCGCTGGCGACGACGTAGCGAGCGGAGACGTCGGCAAAGCGCTGCTGGCCCGCGCCGCCGAGGGCGAGGCGCGTTTCCGCGGTGGCGCTGTCGAACAGCCAGATGTCCGTGTCGTCTCCATCGCTCGGGCCGTTCCACGCCGTGAACGCAACGGCGGCGCCCGAGACGCGCGGCTCTCCGGCCGCGACGAACGACCCGGTCACCGTGCGTGCGTCGGCGGAGCCGCTCGCCCGGACGCGCACCACGGAATGGCCGTTCTCGTCGGCCTCCCACGCGATGACGCTCTCCGAGACCGCGGGCCGGCGGGGGTGCTCGCCGGCCACGGCGAACGTGGTCTCGGTGCCGCTGCGGAGATCGCGAACGCGCAGGTCGCCCGCGCCGTTCACGTAGGCGAGCATGCACGCGGCGACGGCGTAGGGCGGGAAGCCGTCGCGGTCAGCCCCGGCCACCTCGAGGTCGTCGGCCTTGCTCGCATCGCAGGTGGGCGGCGCGCCCGCCGCGCCAGAGGTGCCCGAAGAGCCCGCCACGGCACCGCCCGACGACGTGCTTCCGCACCCCGCGACCAGCCCGACGGCGAGGATGGTAGCGATGGCAAGGCGCGACCTCATGCTTGCTCCTCTGCTCTGGCACGAAGTCCGAGCCTGAGCATCCTCTTCTTGAGGCCGTGGCGGGAAAGGCCGAGCAGCACCGCGGCCTGGCTGATGTTTCCGCCGGTTCGCCCCAGCGCCGCCTCCACCTCGGCGCGCGCGTCGTCCGGGGTGGCGCGGGGCTCGGGCTCGCGCGGCGGCTTCGGCAGCGACGGCAACGAGGCGAGACGCACCGCGCGCGGGAGGTGGGCGACATCGACCTTCGCCACGCCCGCGGCCGCGAGGCGCTGCGCGACGTGCAGGAGCTCGCGCACGTTGCCCGGGAACGGATGCGCGGAGAGCATGGCGATCGCGGCAGACGATACCGTCGCGCGCGAGCCCGCCTTGGCGAGGAAGTGGCGGAGCAGGAGCTCGACATCGCCCGTGCGCTCGCGGAGCGGCGGAACGACGATCTCGAGGACGCGCAGGCGGTAGAGCAGATCGCGCCGGAACGTCCCCTCCTCCACCGCGGCATCGAGATCGCGGTTCGTGGCGGCGACGATGCGGACGTCGAACGGGCGCTCGTCGTCGCTGCCGACGGCGCGGTAGCGGTGGCTCTCGAGCGCGCGAAGCAGCGTCGCCTGGCGCGCGATCGGCAGCTCGCCGATCTCGTCGAGGAGGAGCGTGCCGCCCTCGGCGCGCGCGAGGAGACCCGGCCGCGCGCGGTCGGCGCCGGTGAACGCGCCGCGCGCGTGCCCGAAGAGCTCCGCCTCGAAGAGCGCGTCGGCGATCGCTGCGCAGTTCACGGCGACGAAGGGCCGCGTGCTACGCGCGCCATGATCGTGAAGGGCGCGCGCGAAGAGCTCCTTGCCCGTCCCGGTCTCGCCCTGGATGACGATGGGCAGATCCGTTTCGACCGCAGCATCGAGCTGCGCCAGCGCGCGCCGCAGCGCCGCGCTCCGCCCGAGCAGCTCGGGAAATTCGCGCATCGCCTCCCGCCGCGGCATGGCGGTGGAGTAGAGCGACAGCGGCGCGCTCGTGCCAGCGCTCGGGCTCGGGCTCGTACGCCGGCTGGGGGTCGCGCTCTCGATGGCGCCCGCCACCCGCACCGCGAGCGCCGCGAGCACCCCCCATCGCCCCGCGGCCCGCTCGCTCACGTGATCGAACGCCCCGCGCACGAAGCGATGCTCGACCACCACCGCCGCGCGCTCGCCCGCCACCACCAAACGCGCGCCGTGCCCCGCGCGCGAGATGAGGTCGGGCTGGTACGCGAACGCCCCGCGCCGCCGCGCCGCAGCCAGGCTCTCGGCGTCGATCCGCGCCTCGGCCTGCGCGATCGGCAGCCCGTCGAGATCGACGCCCCAGGCCCGGAGGACCTGCCCCGCGCCGTCGAGCGCCGCGACGATCACGCGCTCGCCGCGCGCCTCGGCGAGCACGAGCGCTGCCAGCCTGGCGATCACGGCGTCGGCCTCGGTCTCACCGGCGAGGAGCGCGAGCACCTCCCACGCGGGATCGTCGCTCACCTCGGGCGCCGGCATCATCGTAAGGTTCATGCTCTCGCTCTCCGTGCTTCGTGACGCGACCGTCGGACGGATCGCGCACTCCTTGGTTCGGCGCGCGCCCTGCAGCGCCTGCAGGGCGTCACGCTCCTGATCGGCGAGCGCGGCGCTGCGCGCCCGGCGGACCCCGCGAATCGCGGCGCGGGCCGCGGCGCGACGCTCGGCCGGGAGAACCGCGAGGTGCGCGCGCGAGGTCAGCACCTCGGCACGCGCGTCGACGAGAGCATCGTCCGCGCGCAGTGCCGGAGCGATGCCGCCGAGCGTCGCGAGGGCCGCGCGGCCATCGCCTTCGAGGAGCGCGATCTCCACCCCGAGGAGGACGAGGTCGGCGCGGACCGCGGCCGGCACACCGTCACCGATGGCGTTCGCCTCGGCGACGAGCTGCTCGGCGTCGCGCGGGCGCTGGCGTCGCACCGCGAGATCGGCGCGGGCCGCCAGGCACCAGGCGCGGCCTCCTGTCTGCCCCAGAGTCTCGGCGAGCGCCGTGGCCTCGACGAGCGCGCGCTCCGCTTCGTCATGCCGGTCGCGCCGCGCGAGCGCCAGGCCGAGGTTGAGGAGGCACGCGCGGATGCCTGCGCGATCGCCTAGCGCACGCTTGAGGGTCACGGAGCGCTCGAACGCCCCGATGGCCGCATCGACGCGCCCGCGATACAGCGCCACCACACCCACGTTGTGCTCGAGCCGCGCGATCTCCTCGCGATCGAGCGGCTCCGGCGGGCTCGCGGCGAGGTGCGTTCGCGCCGCGGCGAAGGCCTCGTCGGCGCCGGCCCAGTCGGCGGCGAAGAGCAGGACCGCGCCTTTCGTCGCGAGCGCGTACGCCTCCTCGGCCGGATCCTGGGCGGCGCGAGCCCGCGTGATCGCGAGCTCGGCGTGGGCGCGCGCGGCCTCGTGCGCGCCGGCCCGCGCGCGCTCCTCGGCGCGGCGGCGCGCGGCGAGCGGACCGATCGCCGCATGGTGCGCGGCGGCCTCCTCGAGCCAGGTGAGCACCTGCGGGTGCGCGCGAGACGTGCCCGCATCACGCGTGAGGCGCTCGAGGCGCGCGAGCCGCGCCGCGGTGCGCTCCGCCGGAGAGGCAGCGAGGCCGAGCAGCGCCTCGATCTCCACCGCGCGGGCGCCCTCCTGCCGCGCCCGATCGGCGGCGCGGACGAGCAGCTCGATGCGACGTGCCGGCGGCGAGGACGCCGAGGCCGCCGCGAGCAGCGCTGCGCTGGCCAGGGCAGGAGCCGCGAGCGCCAGGTCGGCGGCGTGATCGCTCACCGCGAAGGTGGACAGCGCGTCGGCGAGGTCGCGCGCGAGCTGCGGTGAGGCGAGACGCACCACGTCACGCTCCCGCGTGAGGAGGCCCGCGACGAACGCGCCCGCATAGCCCGAAGTCGATTGCAGATCCGCCGGCACCGAGCCGCCCAGCGTGGCCACGACCGCGAGCGCACCTCGCGCCTCGGCGTCGAGATCGCGCACCCGCGCGAGGACGGCGTCGCGCGCGAGTGGCACGCGGCCCAGCGCGGCCGCCGCCCAACCCGGGAGGCCTCCGGTCTCGCGCAGGAGCGCCTCGCTCGCAGCGGCGGGCGCGCCGAGCTCGCGGCACAGCTCGGCGAAGGCCGCGGGGTCGAGGGCCTCGATGACGCGCGTGTCGGCGCCGGGCGGCGCGGCGCGCGCGGTGACGAGCACCACCAGCGGATCTCGCGTCATGTGCATCATGCATCTGAATGCGTCGAGCGCCTCGACCACCTCGGCCCCCGCCGCGTGGAGATCATCGAGCACGAGCAGCGCCGCCGCGCCGGAGTCGTCGGCGAGCGGCGCCGCGCCGGAGTCGCCGCGCAGGAAGGCGACGAGGCGCGCGACGACCGCCGGGTACTCCGCGGGGAAGCGCAGCGAACGACACGGTCGGCCGGCGAGCAGCGCGCGCGTCGCAACCTCGCGTACCAGGTGGCTCTTGCCGGCGCCGCTCGGCCCGGTGACGTGGACGACGCGGTGCGCGCCGCTCCTGGAGCGCAGGGCAAGCAGATCGGTGACGTCACGCTCGCGCACGTGCACGCCGCGCGTCCCCGCCTCCCACGCGGCCCGCGCCGAGGAGCGACCGAGCAGACCGAGCACCTCCACTGCCGAGCGAGGACGGTCGGCGGGGTGCTGCGCGACGAGCCGCTCGATCACCGCGGCGACGCTGGGCGTGATCCACGGCGCGAGGTCCCGCAGCGCGCGGCGCGAGGCCGACGGCGGACCGCCGGTGGCTGCAGCCCACAGCGTCGCGCCGAGCGCGTGCAGATCGGACGCCACCGAAGGCGCCGCGCCCGCGAGCAGCTCCGGCGCCGCGAACGCCACGGTGAGGACGGTGGTGGTCGAGCGCAGGAGCACGGCGCCGCCGAGGTCGAGGAGCACGGCGCGCCCGCTCGCCGGGACGCGCACGTTTGCCGGCTTCACGTCGCCGTGGACGAAGCCGGACTCGTGGAGCGCCGCGACCGTCTCGGCGAGCGCGGCGGCGAGCGCCACGAGGCGCGGCGAGCTCCTCGCCACCCACGCGCCCGGCTCGGCTCCGTCCACGAATTCCTCGACGAGGAACGGCACGCCTTGCCGATCGCGCGCGAGGTCGTGCACGCGCGCGAGGCCGGGCACCCGCAGGCGCGCGAGCAGCGCGAACTCACCTGCGAGCGACGCGCTCGCAGCGCTCGTGGCGCTCGACGGAACGCGCGAGAGCTTGGCGACGAGCGGTAGCTCGGGCTGCTCGCGATCGATCACGCGCACGACCACCCCCTGGGCGCCCTCACCGAGGAGCTCGCCCGAGGCGTAGCGCGGGTGATCGATCGCCGGCATCGCTACTCGCCGGACCGGCCGCTCACGTCGGCGCCCGCGAGCGTGCCGAGGAGCGCGTTCGCCGCAGGCGGCGTGGGCTTCGTGAGGGCGATCGCGCGACGGAGTCGCGGCTCGGCAAAGCGACCGAGGCTCGTGAAGTGCGCGCTGCCGGTGCTCTGCGTCGTCCCGACTGCGCCCAGCTGCTGCAAGGCGGCGAGGTCGGCCTGCTCGAGCAGCGGCGTGATGGCCTCGACGCGGATGACCATCACGCGCACGAGCTCCGCGGGCCTGGGGGTGATGGTCAGCGGGATCTGCGCATCGGTCCAGGCCTGCGGCGCGAGGTAGAGGACGCGCACGCCGGGCGTGCGGAACCACTGGCGCGCCCAGGTCTTCACCATCGCCACCGATTCGTCGTGGTAGAGCCCCGCCTTGTCGAGCTCGGCCACCATGGTCTTCGCGAGGTCGGCCGCGTAGACATCGAGCGGCTGGTTCGCGACCGGCGCGGATCGCACGAGCGCGCCGCTCGGCGCGATGCCGCTCGGCTGCACCACGAACGCGGCCTTGTCCTGCTCGACGCGCAGCACGAACACCGCGCCGACGGGGCGCGCGGGATCGCGGTTCGTGAGCAGGAGGCCGCCGTCGAGACCGGCCGCGCCTTGCTGCGCCGCGACGGTGACGTCGATGGGGAAGTTCCCGAGCCCGCGGTAGAAGAGAAAGCGCTCGTCCTGCGCGCCCTGGGTCGTCTGCACGTGGAGGGCGTTCGCATCGACCGCGCGCGCGTGCGACCAGGTGTAGCGATCGAGCGAGGCCTCGGTGAGGGTCGGCGCGGCGCCGCCGCGCGCCAGGACGTCGACCGAGCCCCACGCAAGGCTGCCGTTCTCCACGCGCGAGAGCTGATCGCGGCAGGTCGGGTGCGAGAAGGGATAGGCCGTGTCGAGGACGGGGTCGCCGCGGCCCTTGTAGGTCGCCGGCGAGAAGCTCTGCACGGCGGGGTACCACTGCGAAAAGATCCCCTTCGGAAAATTAACGGTGACGTTCGCGGTGAGCGGGCGGTCGGAATAGAAGTACGTGACCGGCGTCTCCATCTTCACGGCGAACTCCTCCTGGAGCTCCTCGCGGCGGCGGTCGTAGACGAACGAGGGCAAGTCCTCCTCCTCGTGCTGGAGGCCGCGCTGCATCGAACCGTCGGAGCCGACGACGATGGTGTTGGTGCCCCACTCGTGGACCCGGAAGCCGGTGCCCGGGTACTGCGGGCCGCTCCCGCCGGGCTCGACGGTGTCGGGCGGCAGAAGAAGAGGAGGCGCGGACGCGACGGGCGGGGCCGCCACGGGCGCCGGATCGGACGCCGGCACCTGCTCTCTGCCGCTGCACGCGCCCAGGAGCGCCAATCCCACGAGCCCGACCATACGCGAAGTTACCATCTTTGCGACCTCCGGCCAGCGCTCAAGCACGCGGGGTGCCAGACATAAAAAAAGGTTTCTGGTGCGATACGAAGCAACCCGGGTCGGAAGAGTTACCGTGCCGCGTGTTGGTTACCAGCTTGGTTACCGGCGGCCAATTACCATCAAGAATAGACGTACTCCCATGCGTACTCATGGGCCGCGATGGGACGCCCCGCGAACGCACGCTCTCTCCCCAGGACTGTCCACACCCGCTCCACAGGGGGCCTGCGGGCGGTGCATGGCGAACGCCCGCCCGGCCGTGTATGGGACCGGGTGATGAGCGGCGCCATCCTCGTCAGTCCGTGCGCCGAGTCACGCCTCGCGAGCGCCGCCACGTGGCTCGCCGCGCGCACGGAGCCGCACGTCACGATCGTCGGCGCGGGGATCGAGGCGGCCGCGGAGGTCGCCCGCCGTGCGCTGGCGGTGAGCAACCACCGGGCTTCGTTCGGCTGGCAGCGCTCGACGCTCGGGGTGCTTGCGGTGAGCATCGCGCGCGGCGAGCTGGCGCGCCGCGGGCTCGTGCCCGTGGGTGGCCTCGCGCTCGAGGCGGTCTGCGCGCGCGTCGTCCACGATCAGCACCGCGGCGGCGCCGCGACCACGCTGGGCCGCTTCGCGGCGATCGGCGACCTGCCCGGGCTGCCGCGAGCGCTCGCGCGCACCGTTGGCGAGCTGCGGCTCGCCGGTGCTCCGGCGCTCGCCGATCCGGATCTCGCGCACCTCGTCGAGGCGTTCGAGGCCGAGCTCACCGCGGCCGGCCTTGCCGATCGCGCGCGGACCTTCGCGATCGCGACCGAGCTCGCCGCGCGGCTCGATCCGGCGCAGCTCGGCGCCTTCCTCTTCGTCGACGTCGCGCTGCGCAGCCGTGCCGAGCGCGATTTCGTGGCGGCGCTCGCCGCACGTGCACCGGCCACCTTCGCCATCCTCCCCGCGGGAGACGAGCGCGCGCTCGCGCTCTTCGAGGCCGCGCTGG
>Ga0123336_10002014_pt1 | contig 17956 bp, 21 predicted proteins | sample SSSSmetaG_FD_96466 | JGI IMG/M metagenome (GOLD analysis project Ga0123336, IMG submission 96466) | Glacier valley bacterial and archeal communities from Borup Fiord, Nunavut, Canada, to study Microbial Dark Matter (Phase II) - ​SSSS metaG | ecosystem: Environmental > Aquatic > Freshwater > Ice... | reverse complement strand
CGGGAAGATCGGGAAGATCGGGAGGATCGGGGAGAACGAGAAGGGCACTGGAAACACGACAACGGCCGCCACGAAGGCTGGCACAAGAGGCACTGATGCGAGCCCTCTTGATCGCCGGGGCGCTTGTCGGCTGTGGCCACTCACCACCGACGGGCGCGGGCGCGCGTGACGAGGTTGTCGCGTTATGGAAGCGGAGCGGCTTGGAGGTCTCCGCGTTCACCCCGATCGTGTCCAGCTTTGGAAACGATTGCGCGACGGGCATCGTCTCGAAGGTCGATGTCCTCGTCTGCAACTATGCGAGCGCGCCCGCTGCGACCGCGGCGGCGCGAGCTGCGCTCCAGTGGGTCGGTGATACGACGGGCTCGGCACAGGCACGGGGGACCCTCGTGATCGCCGCCGCTGATCGGCGTAAGGCCGATCCGAACGGCCGAACGATCAACCAGATCTTCAAGCTAGTGCCGCGATGAGCTCCCAGGTTTAGTGGGTCGCGGCACGCCGTCCGACCAACTAGCTCTTCGTGCGGATGCGAGCGAGCTGACCGCACGCGGCCGCGACGTCCTGGCCCTTGGGCCAGCGGATCATCGTGCGCAAGCCCGCGGCATGAGCGACGCGGTGGAACGCCTCGATGCGCGCGGCCGACGAGCATTTCAGCGGAATCGGCGAGGTGATCGGGTTGTGCGGGATCAAGTTGAGGCGGGCGTTCAGGCCGGTGAGAAGCTCGGCGACGCGCGCCGCGTCTTCGTCAGAATCGTTGACGCCGTCGAACATGACGTACTCGATGAAATGGGTGCGCTTCGGATGCTCGCGTAGCACCGCGAGGAGCTCGGCGATCGGCCAGGTCTTGTTGTGCGGCATCACGCGCGTACGCTGCTCGTCGGTCGAGCCGTTGAGTGACAAGGCGAGGCTCGCCTTGGATTCGAGCAGGAACCGACGCATGCCGGGCACGACCCCGGAGGTCGAGACCGTGACCTGCGCATTGCCGAGCTGCGGGGCAGGGGTCTGCGTGAGGATCTCGACGGCGGTGAGGACCTCGTCGAGGTTATCCAGCGGCTCACCCATCCCCATGAACACGACGTTCGTCGCCGGTGAGAGCTCCGGACGTTCGGCGCCGTGAGCGCGCGCGACGAGGTACTGCGCGACGATCTCGCCGGCGCGTAGGTTGCGCGTGAAGCCGAGCGTCGCGGTCGCGCAGAACCGGCAGCTGCGGGTGCAGCCGATCTGGCTCGACACGCACACGGTGCTGCGGTCGCGCGCGGGAATCAGCACGGTCTCGACGCTGCCGCCTGGCATCTCGATCAGAAACTTGGTCGTGCCGTCGGTGGCGACCGTGCGATCGATGACACGGATTTCGGGCACGGTGCACGAGGCGCGGACGCGGCCCCAGGCCTCGCCGTTCACGCCCGAAATGGCAGGCGGAAGCTCGGGCGACCACGGGCGCTTGCCATAGATCCACTTGGCGGCTTCGATCGCGCGCCGGCGGCTGGACAGCAGGCCTTCGAGGTCTGCCATCGTCAGGCCTGTCACGTCTGACGCGGTCACGGGCGGCTTATACCTCACGACAGATCAGGGGGGCGTGCAAAAGTAGCGACCCTTATGAGCAGCCCCGTGCTCAGGCCCTATCAGCAGGAAGCCATCGACGCCGTGATCGCGGCGCGGCGGAGCGGTATCAAGCGCATGGTCGTGTGCTTGCCAACCGGAGCGGGCAAGACCGTGATCTTCTCGCAGCTCGCTCGGATGGCGCGCAAGCAGGTGCTCGTGCTGGCGCACCGAGAGGAGCTGCTCGGACAGGCCAAGGACAAGCTCGCGAACGCGCTCGAAGGGACGAGCGTGGTCGCGCTCGAACGCGGCTCCGACCGAGGGGCCGCCAACGCGAAGGTGCTGGTCGCATCGCTCCGGTCGCTGCACGCGGATCGGCTCGCGAAGGTGCTCGAGGGCCGCGATTTCGGGCTCGTGATCTACGACGAGTGCCATCACGCCGCGGCGGACGACAACTTGCGGATCCTCCGCCAGCTCGGCTCGTTCGAGCGCACGTGGGAAGGCACGCTGCTCGGGTTCACCGCCACGACCACGCGCGGTGATGGCAAGGGCCTCGATCAGGTGTTCGAGCGCATCGTGTACGCCAAGACGCTGCCGGATCTGATCGACGACGGGTACCTCGCGCCCTTGAAGGGCTTCCGGATCGACACCGCCGCGGATCTCACGCGCCTCTCGGCGAGCGGCTCGGATTTTCGCGACGACGAGCTCGAGGAGGTGGTCGATATCCAGGAGCGCAACGCGCTGGTCGCGCGGTCGATCCAGGAGCTCGCGCGCGATCGCCGGACGATCGCGTTTTGCGTCACCGTGAACCACGCGCGTAACTTGTCGCGCTCGCTCAACGCGATCGGTGTGCCGGCAGGCATCGTGCACGGTGCGATGGCGAGCAGGGATCGAGTCAAGGCGCTCGCGGAGTTTCGCGCCGGTCGCACCCAGGTGATCGCGAACGTGGGCGTGCTCACCGAGGGCTTCGACGATCCGGGCGTATCGTGCATCGCGATGGCGCGCCACACGCGCTCCGAAGGCATGTACGCGCAGTGCATCGGGCGCGGCACGCGGCTTGCGGAGGGCAAGAGAGATTGTTTGATTCTCGATTTCGTCGACGTGTCGACGTTGAGCCTGTGCTCGCTGCCTTCGCTGTTCGGCTGCCCGCGTGATCTCGATCTTTTCGGTGGCGATGTCGGTGAAGCGCGAAAGGCCTGGATCCAGCTGACGATGGATCATCCGGACTTCGAGCTCGAGGCCGGCGCGCTGACGCTGCGCGAGATCCAGGATCGCGCCGCGAGCTTCGACCCTCTTACGCTCGCGCCAAACCACCAGGTCCGCGCCATCTCGGGCAATGCGTGGTTCTCGCTCGGTCGCCACGGGGTCGGGCTGCACTTCCAGCGGCTCGGGCGCACGAGCGTGGTGACCGTGCTCAAGCGCGGTGGCCGCGGCAAGGTCTGGGTGGCCGAGCTCGATGGTCGCCCGATGGAGCGGTTCTCCACGCTCGAGCAAGCGGTCGAAGCTGCCGACTACGAGATCGATCAGATGGGATCGAGCTACTCGGCGCGTGACGAAGCATCCTGGCGCATGCGTGCGGCCCCTGCGGCGTTGCTCGCGCAGCTGCGGTCGAAGGCGAACATGACCACGTACGCTGATGCGCTGCGCCAGGCCGTGTGGGAGGCGACGCGCTAGCCATGGGCTGGCACGAAGTGGTCGGCGCCGTGTTCGTGGTGTCTGCGGTGGTGATGGCGATAGCGATCGTCCAGCAGCGCCGCTCGCCTGCTGCGACGATCGCGTGGTTGCTCGTGCTCGTGATGATTCCGGTCGGCGGCTGGCTGATCTATCGCTTCATCGGGCCGCTCCGGCTCGACCGCAAGAAGTTGCGGCGTCGCGTGAACAGACTGATGCTCGACGAAGCGCTCGGCGGGCTCACCGCGATCGAGGCGGCCTCGCCCGCGCACCGCGAGCAGCTCGGCAAGCTCGCGATCGCCGCGGGGGAAGCACCGCCACTGCGAGGCGTCGCGGTCGAGCTGTTCACCGAAGGCGAAGCCACGTACGCCGCGATCGCTGCTGCGATCGATGCTGCGAAGCACCACGTCCACCTCGAGTACTACATCTGGGCAAAGGATCGGCTCGGCACGCGGCTCCGTGACCAGTTGATCGCACGCGCGAGGGCCGGACTCGAAGTCCGCGTCCTGATCGACGGCACCGGTTCGTCGAGCGCGCGCAGCTCCTTCTGGAAACCGCTCGTCACGGTGGGCGGCAAGGTCGCCATCTTCAATCGAGTCAGCGTCCTCTCGTGGCGCCGCAAGCGCGTCGATTTTCGGCTCCATCGCAAGACCGTCGTGTGCGACGGCCTCGTCGGCTTCACGGGAGGCATCAATGTCACCGAGGCCGGGACCCGCGAGTTCACCGGCGATGCCGCCTGGCGCGATACCCACGTGCGGCTCGAAGGCCCGGCCGTCCTCGCCCTGCAGCGGATCTTCGCCGAGGACTGGCTCTACGCCTCGGGTGAAGAGCTCGTGTACGAGCTCGGTGGCTCGTACTTCCCGGTCCAGCCGGGCCCGGGCTTGGAGGTCGTGCAGGTAGTTGCCTCGGGCCCGGATCTCGACACCTTCGCGATCCACAAGATGTACTTTGCCGCGATCAATCAAGCGGCCACGCGCGTGTGGTTGACCACGCCGTACTTCGTCCCCGACGAACCGATCCAGGCCGCGCTCGTGTGCGCGGCGATGCGCGGGGTCGATGTGCGCGTGATCGTGCCGGCAAAGGGCGATAGCCGGCTGGTCGATCTCGCAGCGAGGAGCTACTTCCCCGAGCTCCTCGCATCAGGAGCGCACGTCTACGAATACCAGCCGCGCTTCGTGCACGCGAAGACGATCGTCATCGATGATGACATCGCGATCGTCGCGACCGCGAACATGGACAGCCGCAGCTTCCGCCTCGATTTCGAGGTCGCGACGGTGATCTACGGCAAGACCATCGCGGCGCGGCTCGAGACGATCTTCCGCTCGGATCTCGAGCATTGTGTCGAGCTCGCTCCGCGCGTGCTCAAGTTCTGGGCGCTGTTCGTTCAGTCCGTCGCGCGCTTGATGTCGCCGCTGTTATGATGCGCGGCACCGAACAAGCCAACGGGGTTCGCGCTGACCTGCACGATCTTGAAGGTCCGTCGCGCGTTCGAGCTGCGGAACCCCTCGCATTTGCGTTCGATGGGGCATGCTGCGGCGATCGCGGGCAGGTCGTCGGCCGCGGCCGAGCGTGAGGGCCGCGGCGAGTCCACCGGCTCCGCCTCGGATGATAACGACATCGTAATTCATGCGCCGATCGTAAACACTCTCCGAGCCGGGCACAGTGATAGGGTTTTGCGGCACCCAGCGGATCTTTTAATGGACCATCACGAGCACGAGCACGAGCACGAGCACGAGCACGAGCACGAGCACGAGCACGAGCACGAGCACGAGCACGAGCACGCGCACGCAGGCCGCGGGCACGCAGGCCACGATCACGGTCCGCCTCCCCGCGGTGGAGGGCGCGCATTCGCGATCGCGAGCACGCTGAACCTCGCGTATGTCGTGGTCGAGGTCGCGTTTGGCCTGATCGCTCATTCGACGGCACTGCTCGCCGACGCGGCTCACAACATGGGAGATGTCTTGGGGCTGCTGATGGCCTGGGGCGCCGCGGCCCTCGCGACTCGCGCGCCATCTTCGAAACGAACCTACGGGTTCCGCTCGATGACGATGCTCGCCGCCCTCGCGAATGCACTACTGATCTTGTTTGCCGCGGGGGGGGTGGGCTGGGAGGCGATCAGCCGCGCACGCTCGACGGCCGCCGTCGAAGGCGGCACGGTCGCGATGGTCGCGACCATCGGCGTCGGGATCAATGTCGTATCGGCGCTCTTGTTCGCGCGAGGGCGCGGCCGCGACGTCAACATGCGCGCCGCCTTCGTGCACCTCATGGCCGATGCCGCAGTCGGCGTCGGCGTCGCCATCGCGGGCGTTCTCGTGATGTGGACCGGCAAGGTCTGGATCGATCCGATCGCGAGTCTCGTCGTGACGCTCGTGATTCTCGTCAGCACCGTCCAATTGTTGCGCGAGACCTTCAACCTGGCGCTCGCAGGTGTGCCGGCACACATCGATCTCGAGAAAGTGCGGGCGTACCTCGCGGCCTTACCGACCGTCTGCGAAGTTCACGATCTCCACGTCTGGCCGATGAGCACGACCGAGGTCGCACTCACCGTGCACCTCCGGGTGCCGTGGCCGGATGCGGCGCCAGCATTCATGAACCTGCTCGCGCATGACCTCGAGCACGCGTTCGGCATCCATCACGTGACGATCCAGCTCGAAGCCCTCGGCGCTCTCCGGTGCTCCCAGGCCGCGGCCACCGCCGTCTAGATCGGGCGCAGATGTTGGAACCGCATCCCAGTTGATCATGTCCTCGAGCTCGCGCCCGCGTGTCTCCTCGATACGTCGCGTCTGGGGCGTCAGAGTGGCCGCGAGCTGCCATCGGGCCCGAGCTCCACCGCGACGCCGCTTCGCGTGACGAAGAGCAGTGCGCCATGACTGTCGTTTACGGCTGGTGACATGCCGACGTCGATCCGGAAGAGTAAGTTCGCCTGGCTCGTCGCGATCGCTCCCGCGGGTCCGAGCGCATCTGGTGTGTGACCGAACACGATGTGTTCGACGCCGAGCGCGGTCGCGTTGGCCTGCGCGACATCGGGCGAGGCATCCCACCAGCTTCGAGATTCGAGGATCGAGTCGGCTCCGATGATCTCCGGATCGTCGAAGCGGTTGCCCGCGAGTCCCGCTTCGAGCGCAGCTTCTAGGTGCGGGAGATCGAGGCCCGCGGTCTGACCCGCGTGCGAGAAGAACCAAGCACCGATCCGCGCAGCCAACGGTCGCGATCGCAACCACACACCGCGCGGGTCGGTGCTCGCCACGACACATGGATCTAGACCCTCGGCGGAGAGCTCGCTGTCGAACGGGTCAGCCTTGCTGTTGAAGGGATTGGCGAGGAATTCGGCCTCGTGATTGCCGAGTGTCACGATCACCTGGCCGCCGGCGGTCGAGGCCGAGGGTTCGAGCGCACGAAGAAGATCGACGACCTCGACGCTCTGCGAGCCCTTGTCGATCAAATCACCCGTGACGACGAGCGTTGCATTGCCACCGGCCCACGTGACCGAAGCAGGGGTGGTGGGCGCCGAGCCGATCAGCCCGTTGCCGAGCAGCAATGCGACCAGGCGATCGTAGCCGCCATGGACATCGCTGACCGCAAACAGACGATCGACGGTGGGTTGGTCGACGATGGCAGGAGCCATCGCGAAGTCTCGAGGCGATACATCCGACGCCGGGCACGTTGGTGTGCTGCACGCGGAGAGGCCGACGAGATACCAGATGATCCGACGCATGGTCTGCAGACTACCCACCCGCGCTGGGCACATGCGTTAAGACTTGCATCGCTCGAGGCGACACGTAGCGGTTAGCGAGCTGGGGTTTAGGCGGGCTGGTTGAGGTGATGCAGTTCCGACGCCATCGTCGCGCTGGCCCGCGTCGCGCACGCGAACACGAGACCTCGCGCCGTAGGTGCGATCTACGCCCAGATTGCTAGCGCGGCTTCGAGGCTGTGATCGCGAACGATCAAGACGTTCCCCGGCAGCTCGCCAGATACGGTCGCCGCATCACGCCCCGTCAGATAAAGGCGGTCGGGTTCGAACACTTCGAGCACCACACCGAGCACCCGCTGGACGCGCTTGTTCCACTTCTTGCGGCCCTGCTTCGCCAGGGCATTGCCGCCGATGTAGTCGGCATAGGTCGCCTTCTTGCGGAATGGATGTGCGCCGAGAACCATCACCACTTCACGACCGCCCACGAACAGCGCGGAGCCGAACGTGGGGCCGAGCGTCAGCACCATCTCGGTTCCCACACGCTGGATCACCGGCAACGAAACGAGCTCGGCCGCACGCACGACGCGCACCGGCCGCATGCTCTGCGTCGCGAGGAGGGGCTCGATGGCATCCCAGCCTGCCGCGAGCGACGGCGATGGATGGATCACGAAGGTGGTCCGATCGTACTCGTCGAGCGTCTCGACCATCGACCACAGCAACTTCAACACCACTTCAGGCTCGGCCGCGGGCGGCAGAACGACGCGCGCGGGACCGGCGACGACCGCGCCTGTCGGATCGAGTAGCGTCGCGGTCAGATCCGAATCCAGCGCGACCACCAGGGTGCGCGGACGCGATGCGATGGTCGGGCGATCCACGACCGACATCATATGCTGATGACCCGGCCGACCTTCAACAATGTGTCGTAGTGGTGCACGCGATCGGGAGGGCGGAGCCGTAGTCGACGATGAAGCCTTCGACGATCGCGAACCGCTTGGACCGCTTGACCTCGATCGCGGCATCGCCGAGCAAGCGAAAGTCCCGCGCGTCTTCGAGGAGCGGTTGGTAGTAAAACGTCCGCAGGAACGCGACGTTCGGGGCAAGTTGTTCGCGTCCCGTGATGTAGCGCGATCCGCGCGAGCCGGTGAAGCGACGATCGGAATCGGAGACATCATCGCGATGAACGAGCCGGATGTACTCGAACATGTAGGAAGCGCCGGCGAGCATCGCGATGGCTGGCTCGTTCAAGATCTGGAGGGCTGGAGACGCGAGGGCATGCCGCGGTGGTTGGACCTACCACTCCGGCGAGGCCACTCGTCGAGGAGGAGGCGATTTTGGCCGCCCCACAGGGACTTCGCCCCGGCAAGAATGGAGGTGCCCGCTGCGTAGGCCCTAACGCAGCGGGATCACCCGCTTTAAGGCTTCACATCGCCCTCGTGGCGTGCGAAACCCACGCGCGGATGACGACGGCGCTCCTCTTCCCGGGCCAGGGCTCGCAGCGAGTCGGCATGGGCCGCGATCTCGCGATCGAGTACCCGACCGCGAAGCGGACCTATGAAGAAGCCGATGAGGTCCTCGGCTTTTCGCTCTCGAAGCTGTGCTGGGAAGGTCCAGAAGACGACCTCACGCTCACCAAGCACACACAGCCCGCGATCCTCACGACGTCGATCGCGGTGTTCCGCGTGCTCGTCCAAAAAGGCCTGACGTTCGACATCGTCGCGGGGCACTCGCTCGGCGAGTGGAGCGCCCTCGTCGCGTCGGGTGCGATCGAGCTGAAGGATGCCGTGAGGCTCACCCACCTGCGTGGCACGTACATGCAGGACGCCGTGCCGGTCGGGCAGGGCTCGATGGCGGCCCTCATCGGGCTCGACCTCGACAAGACGCGCGCCCTGTGCGAGCAAGCGTCGCAACCGGGCGAGCCAGTCGAGCCCGCGAATCTGAACGGCGCAGGACAGATCGTGATCAGCGGCCACGTCAATGCCGTCGATCGGGCGATCGCGAACAGTAAGGCGGCCGGAGCGAAGCTCGCGAAGAAGCTGCCCGTCAGCGCCCCGTTCCACTGTTCCTTGATGAAGCCGGCCGCGGATCGCCTCGCCGAAGCCATGACCGGCCTCGCGCTCAAGCCGCCGAGCGTTCCCGTCGTCGCGAACGTCACCGCCGAGCCGACCCAGGATCCGGCGCAGATCCAGCGCTTGCTGATCCAGCAAGTCACCGCACCGGTGCGCTGGGAAGAATCGGTGCAGGCGATCGCGAAGCTCGGCGTCACCGTCGCGTACGAGCTCGGCTCGGGGGCCGTGCTCAAGGGGCTCGTGAAGCGGATCGCGCCCGAGATGACCGTCACCACCATCGGCGAGCCACACGAAGTGGCCCAGTTCACGGCGTAATCATGGCGATCATCGATCAAGCGCTCAAAGGCAAAGTCGCTCTCGTCACCGGCGGCTCGCGTGGCATCGGTCGCGCGATCGCGCTCGCGCTCGGCCAGCGCGGCGCGAAGGTCGTGATCAACTTCGCGTCGAACGAAGCCGCCGCGAAGGAGACCGCCACGGCGGTCGAGTCGGTCGGCGGCACCGCGGTGCTCAGCGGCTTCGATGTCGCGAACAGCGCGGCTGTCACCGAGGCGATCAAGGCGATCGGCAAGGACCACGGCTCGCTCGAGATCCTGGTCAACAACGCCGGCGTCGCGATCAACGGCCTCCTGATGCGGTTCTCCGATGATCAGTGGGACCGCACGATGAAGACGAACCTCGGCGGCGCGTTCCATTGCGTGCGCGCGGCGGCGTCCATGCTCCTCCGCGCCAAGGAGCACGGTCGGATCATCAACATCACCTCGGTCGTCGGCGAGCAGGGAAATGCTGGCCAGGCCGCCTACTCCGCGAGCAAGGCCGGCCTGATCGGCTTCACGATGTCGACCGCTCGCGAGCTGGCCTCGCGGGGCGTGACCTGCAATGCGGTCGCCCCTGGTTTCATCGAGACCGACATGACCGCGAAAGAATTGCCCGAAGCTGCGCGCGCCAAGTTGCTCGAGCAGATCCCACTCTCTCGAATCGGCCGTCCCGACGATGTCGCGGATACGGTCGCGTTTCTCGCCGGACCGGAGGCTGCCTACATTACGGGGCAGGTCCTTCGCGTTAACGGCGGCCTGTTGATGTAGCGACGGTTCTGGACTACTAACGCCCGCGAGGATTCACATGTCACCCGACGAGATCGACGCCAAGGTTAAGGAAATCATCTGCAATCAGCTCGAGGTCTCCCTCGAGCAACTCCGTCCCGAGGCGTCGTTCATCGATGACCTCAAGGCGGATTCGCTCGCGGTTGTCGAGCTCGTGCTCGCCTTCGAGCAGGAGTTCAAGATCACGATCCCCGAGGAAGATACCGAGCAGATCAAGACCGTCAAAGACGCGACGGGCTACATCAAAACTCACGCGAAGTGACGGCTAGCGCGTCACGCGCGAGTCAAGAGGAGTCGAATTCATGGAGCGTCGCGTCGTCATTACCGGTATTGGCCTCATCACTCCCATCGGCAACGATGCGGAGACCACGTGGTCATCTCTTCTCGCCGGCGTGAATGGCGCGGCACCCACAACCCTGTTCGACACCACCGAGTTCGCGACCAAGTTCGCGTGCGAGGTGAAGAACTGGGAGCCCTCCAAGTGGTTCGACAAGCGCGAGCTCAAGCACCTCGATCGCTTCCTGCAGTTCGGCGTCGCCGCGGGCATGCTGGCGGTAGAGGATGCGGGTCTCGGTACGAAAGTGCCGGTCGGACTCGAGCATCGCTGGGGAACGTTCATCGGCGCTGGTCTCGGTGGCGTGCGCACGATCGAGGATTCGTACGCCGCGGCAAAGTTGAAGGGCCCACGCCATGGCATCTCCCCGTACTTCGTCACCGACATCATCATCAACGAGCTGCCGGGCATGGTCTCGATCCGCACCGGCGCGACCGGCCCGAACATCTCCCACGTCTCGGCGTGCTCGACCGGCGCGCACTCGATCGGTGAAGCGTTCCGCACGATCCGCCACGGCTATGCCGACGGCATGATCTGCGGCGGCGCCGAAGCGACGATCTCTATTCTCGGCGTCGGCGGCTTCAACTCGATGCGCGCGATGTCGACGCGCAACGACGACCCGCAGCACGCGAGCCGTCCGTTCGAAAAGGATCGCGATGGCTTCGTGATCGGCGAAGGCGCCGGTGTCGTGGTGCTCGAGGATCTCGAATCGGCGAAGAAGCGCGGTGCGAGGATCTACGCCGAGCTCATCGGTTACGGCGCGAACAGCGACGCTCATCACGTTGCTGCCCCTGCTCCCGAGCACAAGGGCGCGCAGGCCTGCTTCAAGGTCGCGATCGAAGACGCCAAGCTCACGCCGAGCCAGATCCAGTACATCAACGCGCATGGCACCTCGACGGATCTCAACGACAAGAACGAGACCCTCGCGGTGAAGAAGGTGTTCGGCGATCACGCGAGGAAGCTCGCGATCTCGTCGACCAAGTCGATGACCGGTCACATGCTGGGCGCCGCGGGCGGTGTCGAAGCCGCGATCACAGCGCTCGCACTCCAGCGCGGCGTGCTGCCGCCGACGACGAACTACGTCACGCCCGACCCCGAGTGCGACCTCGACTACGTGCCGAACGTGCCGCGCGAGCAGCGCATCGATTACGCGATGTCGAACAGCTTTGGTTTCGGTGGTACCAACGCGGCGCTCGTACTGTCGCGTTACAAGGGCGATTGAGTGAAGTGGGTTGTCGGCTCCGATCACGCAGGGCTGGGGCTCAAGCTCGCGCTCGTCGCGAAGCTGCGCGAGCTCGGCGATGACGTGCTCGATGTCGGCACGCACGACACGGCTTCGGTCGATTACCCCGCGTTCGGCACCGAGGTCGGCACCCGCGTCGCGGCCGACGTCTCGCTGCGCGGGCTCGTCGTGTGCGGTAGCGGTATCGGCATCTCGATCGCCGCGAACAAGGTCCGCGGTGTGCGCTGTGCGCTGTGCCACGACACGTACACCGCCACGATGGCTCGCCAGCACAACGATGCGAACGTCATCTCGATGGGCGCGCGCGTGATCGGCGGTGGCGTCGCCGAAGATGCCCTGCTCGCGTTCCGCACGACCGAATACCTCGCGGGCCGCCACGCGAAGCGGGTCGCGATGTTGGATCAGCTTTAATGCGTTGCCCGTTCTGCGCCGTCGACGAGAAGGACAAGGTCATCGAGACCCGTGTCTCGAAGGACGGCAAGGAGATCCGGCGGCGGCGCGAGTGCGAAGCGTGCGACCGCCGGTTCACCACGTACGAGCGGATCGAAGAATCGATGCCGCTGGTCGTCAAGGCCGATGGTCGGCGCGAGCCGTTCGATCGCAACAAGATCGAGCATGGCATTCACGCCGCGGTCGCCAAGCGCCCGGTCTCGCGCGATCAGGTCGCGGCGCTCGCGCTCGAAGTCGAGCGCGAAATCGGCGAGCTCAATCTCAGCGAGATTCCGGCGCGTGAAGTCGGCGAGCGCACGCTGCCGAAGTTGAAGGCGCTCGATCAGGTCGCCTACGTCCGATTCGCGTCGATCTATCGCGACTTCCGCGATCTCGATGGCTTCGTCAAAGAGCTCGATGCGATGCGCGGTGAAGACACCGGCGAAGGCACCGCCCTCGGCGAGACGACCGACGAGCATGCGCCGGTCGCCGTCGGTGACTGACCACGACGATAAGTTCATGCGGCGAGCGCTGGTGCTCGCCGAGAAACACGCCGGTCGCACCTCGCCGAACCCGATGGTCGGCTGCGTGATCGTGAAGCACGGCACGATCATCGCGGAAGGCGCGCATCGCGGCCCCGGTCACAAGCATGCCGAGCTCGAGGCGCTCGTGAAGCTCGGCGGCAAGGCGCGAGGCGCGACCGTGTACGTCAACATGGAGCCGTGCACGCATCGTCGTCTCGGCAAGGTGCCTTGTGCGGTCGCGGTGAAGGAGTCGGGTGCGGTGCGCGTCGTCGTCGGTAGCAAGGACACCTTTCCGGGTCACGGCGGCGGCATCACCGCGCTGCGCCGTGCCGGCATCGCGGTGTCGCGTGCGCTCGTGGCAGAATGCGATGCGCTCAATCGCGGCTTCCTCGTCTGGGCCGCGACCCAGCGCCCGGCGTTCACGCTCAAGGCGGCGCTGACCCTCGATGGCAAGATCGCCACGGTCACGGGCGACGCGAAGTGGATCACCGGCAAGGCCGCGCGCGCCGACGGCCACCGCCTGCGTAATTCCCACGACGCGATCATGGTTGGCGTCGGCACCGTGCTCGCCGACGATCCGCAGCTCAATTGCCGGCTGACCGGGGGGCGCGATCCGATCCGGATCGTGCTCGACGGCACGCTGCGCACGCCGCCGACCGCGCGCCTGTTACGATCGAGCCCGCGGACGATCATCGTCGCCGGTCCGCGCGCCGACAAGGCCAAGCAGGTCGCACTCGAGAAGGCGGGCGCCGAGGTCTGGCGGATGAAGTTGCGTGCGAACGGGCAGGTGCCGATCTACGAGCTAGCCCACGTTCTGGGACAGCAGCAGATTCTGTCTGTCCTCGTCGAAGGCGGCGGCCAGGTCCACGCGTCGTTTCTGGAAGGCCGCTTCGCCCACGATGTCGTCCTGTACCTGGCCCCGAAGGTGGTCGGTGGGCCAGCTCCGAGCTGGGTTGGCGGCAAGGGCGTAGGGACGCTCGCCGCAGCGCACGAGCTGCGACCGTTCGGCATTCCTAGCTATCTGGGCGATGACCTGCGATTGCGGTTCGTTCCCGGTTAGCATGGTAAGAGTTCCTCGATGTTCACCGGCCTCGTCGAAGATCTCGGAACGGTCGTCCGAGCTGACCGCCGCCCCGATGCCCTGATCCTCGGTGTTCGGCCGACCCGCATCCCACTCGGCGAGCTCGTGATCGGCGAGTCGGTCTGTCACGACGGCGCGTGTCTCACGGTCACTGAAATCGCTCGCGATTCGTTCACCGTGCTCGCAGGCGCCGAGACCCTCGAGCGCACGATCCTCGCGTCGGTTCGCGTCGGTTCGCGCGTCAACCTGGAGCGCTCGCTCAAGGTCGGCGATCGCATGGGCGGTCACTGGGTCACCGGTCACATCGACGGCACAGGTGACCTCTCGATCCGTCGCGACGAGGGCGCGAACCTCGTGCTTGGCATTCACGTCGGGCCGCACCTCCTGAAGTACATCGTCGAGAAGGGCTCGATCGCGATCAATGGTGTGTCGCTGACCGTCAACGCGGTCGATGCCGAGAGTTTCTCGGTCGCGATCATTCCGCACACCCGCGACTGGACCACGCTCGGCGCGCTGACCATCGGCGACCGCGTCAACCTCGAGACCGATATCTTGGCCAAGCACGTCGAGAAGCTACTTGGAGGCCCGAAATGACGACCCCGACGACCCCGACGACCCCGACCCCGGCGAATCCGACCCCGGCGAATCCGACCCCGGCGAATCCGACCCCGGCGAATCCGACCCCGGCGAATCCGACCCCGGCGAATCCGGTCGAACGTGTGCATCGCGCGCTGGACGAGATCCGCGCCGGCAAGATGGTGATCCTAGTCGACGACGAAGATCGCGAGAACGAGGGCGACCTGGTGTTCGCCGCCGAGCTCGTCACGCCCGAGGCGATCAACTTCATGGCGACCCATGCGCGCGGCCTGATCTGCCTCGCGATGGACGACACGATGATCGACAAGCTCGAGCTCGAACCGATGGTGCGGGACAACCAGGCCTCGCTCGGCACCGCGTTCACGGTCTCGATCGAAGCGCGTCACGGCGTCTCGACCGGGATCTCGGCGCGCGATCGCGCGACCACGATCCGCGCGGCGATCGCGGACGACGCGGGGCCATCGAAGATCGTCTCGCCCGGTCACATCTTTCCGCTCCGCGCGCGCAAAGGCGGCGTGCTCGTGCGTACCGGCCAGACCGAAGGTTCGGTCGACCTCGCGCGCATGGCCGGGCTCAAGCCGGCCGGCGTGATCTGCGAGATCATGCGCGAGGACGGTGAGATGGCGCGGCGCCCCGAGCTCGAAGAGTTCGCGGCCAAGCACGGCATGATCCTGCTCTCGGTCGCCGACATGATCGCGTATCGCCTCGAGCGCGAGCAGATCGTGCGCTGCCAGGGCACCGGCTCGTTGCGGCCGGGTCAGCTCGGGCCGGGCGAGCCGTTCGCAGCGAGCTACTACACCTCGGATGTCGAGGAGACCGAATACCTCGCGCTCGTTCGCGGTGACGTCGCGGCTGCATCGGCGGCCGGGCAGCCCGTGCTCGTGCGCGTCGCGCAGATCGATCCGCTCGCGGATCCGTTCAGTCTGCGCCCGGATCTGGTGCACGCGCTCGAAGCGATCGATCAGGCCGGCGTCGGCGTACTTCTATACGTCGTGAACCGGCATCGTATGAACCTCGGCGCTTCGTTCTCGCGCCTCGTGCTCCAGCGCGAGGTCGCGCGACCGAGCTTCGCTCAGGCCCAGACGAGCGAGGCGCTGCGCGATTTCGGCCTCGGCGCGCAGGTCCTCGCGGACCTCGGCTGCAGCAAGATCCGGCTCATGATGTGGAGCGACCGCAAGATTCCGGGGCTCGAGGGTTTCGGTATCGATGTCGTCGAGCGCGTCCCGCTCTCGCCGCGCCATCCATCCGCTGGCGCTCGCAACAAGACAACGGGCTGAGGTATACCTGGTCGGCATTCCATGCCGACCACTATTGAAGGCACTCTGTCCGCCGTCGGGCTGCGGTTCGCGATCGTCGCGGCCCGTTTCAACGGCCTGATCGTCGAGCCGCTGATCGGCGGCGCGGTCGATGCGATCACGCGGACCGGGGGCAGCGACAAGGACATCACGCTCGTGCGCTGCCCAGGTGCGTGGGAGCTGCCGCAAGTCGTTCGTCAGGTCATCAACCGCGGCGGCATCGATGCCGTGATCGCGCTCGGTGCGGTGATCCGCGGCGCGACGCCGCACTTCGACTACGTCGCGGGTGAAGCGGCCAAGGGGCTCGCGAGCGCCGCGGCAGCGACCGATATCGCGGTCAGCTTCGGCGTGCTCACGACCGATACGATCGAACAAGCGCTCGAGCGCGCGGGGACCAAGGCGGGCAACAAGGGCTTCGATGCGGCGATGACCGCGATCGAGCTCGCCACGCTGTTCGAGCAGCTGAAGGCGAAGAAGCAGAAGTGAGCCAAGCGTCTCCGAGCCAGGGCAACCGCACGAAGGGTCGCGCATTCGCGCTTCAGTTGTTGTACGCGCGCGATCATGATCCGACCGCGGACGTCGCGGGTTCGGCGATCGGCTGGGCCGATCAGTTCGAGCTCGAGCTCGATGCCACCGCGCAAGCGTTCGCGCGTGATCTCGTCTCGGCCGCGACCGAGCGCTCCGTCGAGATCGATAGCTTGATCACCACATCGTCGCGCAACTGGCGGCTCGAGCGCATGTCGCGCGTCGACCGCAACATCTTGCGCCTCGGCGCGACCGAGCTCGTCGCGTTTCGCGAGGTGCCCGTGAAGGTCGTGATCAACGAAGCTGTCGAGCTGGCGAAGCGGTTCGGCACGGCCGAATCCTCGGCATTCGTCAACGGTGTCCTCGATCGCATCGCGACGGCGGTCAGTCGCACGCCGGAGGATTAGTGGCGCTCACCGTCCTGCCGCTCGATCTGGCGCGCTGGGATGAGAGCTCGCGCGATTGCCTCGTGCTGCCGGTGTTCAAGGACGACCGTCCGTTGCGTGGCGCCGCCGGGCTCGCCGATTGGCGGTTGTGCGGTCGGCTGTCGCGCTTGATCGCGTCGGGGAAGACGACCTCGGAGCAGGGCGAGACCATGCTGTTGCCGCCCGGGCGCCGGCTTTGCTTCAACCGCGTGATGTGGTTCGGGCTCGGCGATGCGAAGGGCTACACCGACGATCGGTTTCGCCAGGATCTCGCGTGGATCCTCGGCGTCGTGAAGAAGGCCGGCGTCGCAGATTGGTCGCTGCAGTTGCCGGGGCGCGCCTCCGGGTTGATAGGTGCGCGGCGCGCGGTCGAGATCATCCTCGAGGATCAGCTGCTCGTCGATCAGCCGATCACGCTGCTCGAAGATCCGGCGGGTCAAAAGGACATCGCCGAGCTCCTGCGCAGCCAACGCGGCTAGGACGCGCACTCGGTGATAACGTAGCCGGATGACGGTCGCCGCGTTGATCGAGTGCGTGGCCAACGCCCGGGCTGCAGGTGGCGAGCCGCTCGCGCTCGCGCTGATCGACCTTGCCGAGGCCGAACCGTTGCTCGGACATCGGCAAGCGATCGTCCGCCCGTTGCTCACGGAGGCCGCCGCGTTACTCGATACGGGCGGTCGGCCCGCGCTCGAAGGCCGCGTGCTGCTGCGCCTCGCGCACGTGAAGCTCTCGGAGGCCGATCTCGAAGGCACCGCGCAGCTCGCGAAGCGCGCGCGCGATCGCTTCGACGGTGTTGCCGATCACTGGCGAGTCCTCGACTGCCAGGCACTGCTCGCGCGCACCGCGATCCGGCGCAACGACCTCGCAGCGGCGACGACGATGTTGACCGAGCTCGGTGTCGGCGCGGACGATCGCGACGAGGCCGAGACGGTCGACGCGCGGCGCGCGGTGGCGCACCTGGTGCTGGGATGGGCAGAGCTCGCGATCGAGCAGCGCGACTACGCCGGGGCAGACAAGCGGCTCGACGTCCTCGCGGCAGGACTCGAAGGTGACGACGAGCTGAGCGAGCAACGGTTCGCGTGCCAGCAGACGCGTGCGGCGGTCGCACTCGCGCAAGGCATGCTCGAACGCGGTTGCCACGCGTTGCGCGAGGTCGTCGCGATCGCGAAGCGCACTGGCTCGGTCGAGGACGAGCTCGAGATGCGGATCGCGCTGGCGGGCACGTTGGCCGAGCGCGACGATCTGATCAGCCGCGAAGAAGCGGAGCGACACCTACAGATCACCCGCGACTCCGCCCAGGAGCACGGCCTCGATTCGCTGCACATGGCGGCGCTGATCGGCCAGGCGGGAGTGTTCGCGAAGAAGGGCCAGACCCACGCCGCGCTCGATCGATGCATCGAGATCGCAAACTCGGCGGTGGCGAAGCAGGATCTGCCTCG
>Ga0123336_10002009_pt1 | contig 17980 bp, 14 predicted proteins | sample SSSSmetaG_FD_96466 | JGI IMG/M metagenome (GOLD analysis project Ga0123336, IMG submission 96466) | Glacier valley bacterial and archeal communities from Borup Fiord, Nunavut, Canada, to study Microbial Dark Matter (Phase II) - ​SSSS metaG | ecosystem: Environmental > Aquatic > Freshwater > Ice... | reverse complement strand
GACGCTGGAACAGCACGGGGGCATGGGGACCGCTGAAAGCTGGGCCCTCTTTATGTTGTTTTGCCTGACGAAGGCACTGCAGATGGGCGCATTCGCGTGGCTGGCTCCATTCGCTGCGCGCCGCTGGTGGGCCGCCCCCGCTCTGGCCGCACTGTGGACGGTTTTTGAATGGACACACAATTACACCGGCTTCGCCTGGCTGGTACTCGGCAATACCGCTCTCAGTTGGCCGTTCGTCGCCAAACTCGCTCCCGTGGCCGGCGTATGGGGAATCTCGTTCGCAATCGCTCTTCTTTCCGCAATCCTGGTAACGCGCCAGTGGCAATGGTCCGCCCTGTTTGCCATTCTCTTTATAGTTCCCGCACTCCCCTACGCACGGCCTGCTCCATTAAGCGCGCTAGCCGTGCAACCCAATCTCTCTGAAGACGCCCAATACTCGCCGGAAAGCAAAGCCGCGCTGGAGCGTCACTTGGCGGATCTTTCCAGGTCACACCCCCCACCCGCTCTCATTGTCTGGCCCGAAGTTCCCGCCCCCATCTACGATCAGGACCGCTTCCTCGCAGAGATCCCTCGCGCCACCGGAGCCCCACTCCTGGCAGGCGTCGTCAGCCACACCGATCGCGGCGCATCCCTCAACTCCGCTCTTCTTCTCTCGAAAGAGGGGCGGTTCGTGAGCCGGTACGACAAGGTAAACCTGGTTCCGTTCGGCGAATTTGTGCCTTGGCCCTTCGAAGCGCTCACCCAAAAAGTATCGACCGAAGCCGGCGAGTTCGCCGCCGGAACGGCCCCCGTCACCGTCGCCGGAATTGGCACATTCATCTGCTACGAATCCGTCTTCCCCAATTACATACGCCAGTTCCCGCTCCGGGGTGCGCACGTCCTGTTCAACCTCTCAAACGATAGCTGGTTCGGCAAATCCGCGGCGCGCCACCAGCACTTCCTCATCGCGCGCATGCGGGCCGCCGAAAACCGCCGCTGGATCGTTCGCGTCACCAACAACGGCATCACGGCTTCCATAGACCCCGCGGGCCAAGTGCACGATGAACAGCCCTCCTACCAGGAAACCGCAGCTGCCCTACACTACGGCGAAGTGCAATCGATTACTCCCTATACACAATGGGGAGACTGGTTCGTCTATCTCTGCATGATATTGCTGTTTCCCGCCCTGCTTTTTAATCTTTGGAAGTTCCCAGCCCCGGCACGCTAAGGCGGCGCGTATCAAGCCACCCATCCCGCACATCGAACAAGCCCGGATACCGCTTTTCCCACCCTACGCTCGCGCTTGGCACGTACTCCCGCGCATTCGCCTCCACCGCCGCCGTTCCGGGTATGTGGCTCGCCAGTTGTGCCGAATGCACAAACGCCGCCCCTGGGCACGTCAGATCCTGCACGCATCGGAACATCCGATACTTTTGTACCGCCGCCCCAATCAACAGCGATTGCGATTGCCCCTTGCACGCTTTTAACGCAGCGCCCGAATACCCCATCTCCCGCGCCAGCTTCAATCGATCGAGCCCCGTCAAGCTCTCATCGATCACCACCGGCTTCCGCTTCGCAGCCTCGAACATCACATTCGCTCGGTCGCGCTCCAGGTCACGTTTCGTAGGTTGCTCGATATACTGCACACGCGCAAACGTCCGGGCATCCTGCTTGCCGATAAACTCCAGCAGATACTCCACATTGGGGCATTTCTCATTGAAATCGAGCGACAACAATTGCCCCGCACCCGCCACTCTCGCAATCGCCGCCACGCGCTCCACATCCCAGGCCAGGTCATTCCCGTTCAGCTTGATCTTGATCGCCCGCACGCCCGAATATGGAATCCATTCTTCCAGCGATTCCGGCAATCCATCGCGCACCGGTTCCTTCACGTCCGCCGCCGTCAGTGCATCGCTCGCTCCCACTGAGTGATACATCAACACGCGATCCACCGGCTTCGGCAACACATACTTATCCAGATACTCGCCCCGAAACTCCGCCCCCAGATACCGCGATAAATCCCACCGCACAAACTCACGCCCCGAAGCATTGAACGCATTCCGCTCCACCAGCTTTCCAAAGGCATCGTGAAATGCGGCATCGAATGGGCTCGCCGTCACCAGCATGCAGAGCTTCGGAATCTCACCCGCGGCCTTCAGATATTCCGGCTCCAGGACATGATTTATTTCCAGCGGATGCCCATACTCCGAATATCCCCGGGTGATCTCCGCAATCCGTCCGGCCAGGCCCTTCATCGCGGCCAGCGTCTTGTCATAGCCTAACTCCGGCGCGGGCCAGCTCCACATGTTGCCCATCGGCATGGAAGCAAATCCCGAAGCCCGTTTGCCGCTCTTCGTGCTCACCATACAATGCACGTTCAGCATCGTGACCCGGTCCACTAGCATCCCGCCGAACTTGTAAGGAGCCCGGTACTTGAAGTCTTCGTAGGTATGATGAAGCTCCACCACGCGCACATCGGTGGAACGCGCCCCCAGCAGCAACGCCGGAGCGCCCAACACCTCACGCCTGGTCATGCAAAGAGTGTAATCCTCATCTCAACAGCCGCTCCGTAGAGCTCTCCCGATCCCTTGAGAACTGCCCCGCCGCCGCCCGCAGATACGGCCGGAATTCCCGCGCCCACCAGGCTCCGAATCCCTCAGCGCGAATCTCTCGCAACAGATCGAAGTAGTGATTCAGCAATGCGCCCGCCACTAACTCGCTGGTGCGGTGCACGCCCCAAACAGACGCCGTCCCTAACCACAGCAAATTCGCCGGCACCCGGCTCACTGCCGAAACTGCCATCCCGCCCGCCAGCACCATCACCGGTTTGTCTTGAGCCGCGGCTTCCGCCCGCAACTTCCCCCAAAACTCTTGCAGCACGGCACCAGAAGGCAAGTGCGGCGCCGGCATTTTCCGCACCTCATCCCGCAGCGCATGCCATTCCGCACGTAACTCGCTCACTCGCAATGGCGGTGCCGTAAACACTTGTGTCATCCGCTCGCTGCAACCTTCCAGGCCATCCAGCAACTGATCCACAGTTTCAAATCGCGCATCGCCATCCAGCAATCCTTCCTGCCGCAGCGTCTCCCCAATCTCTCGAATTAAATGCCGCCCCGTACCGGACAAATCCGCCAACGCAGCCGTTACCCAAACGGGCGACGCCCGAAACGCCAGCATCCCCACCCACCCCACACCGTGCCCTGCCGCCCGCCGCAGCAGAAAGTCATGCGCCAACTCTTCCGCTTTCGGATACACGCCCTCCACCTGCCCAACCTGCTCAATCAAATACTGCAGCGTCAGTTCCACCATGTTCCGGTACAGACTGGTGTGCCTCACCGCAGCCGGTACCGTCGCGTTTCCTATTTCCCGAATCAACCCACCCGCCAGCGCCGAAACAGAACGCACCACGCGCTCCGGCAAAGACAATATGTAAGCTTTCATGCGCGCTCTGAGCTATCCTTGTCAAAACTAACATGCGCACCTCTCTCCCGCTCATGCTTTCCGCCGCGTTTCTACCGCTGCTCATCGCCCAACTGCCGGCCCCAAAACAAGCCGCCCTTCAATCCGACCTCCTCGGCGACATCGATGCTCACGCAAAACAAACTCAGGTCATGGTCGATCAAGTCTTCAGCTATGGCGAACTCGGTTTTCAGGAGTTTGAAACATCGAAATACCTCACCGGCATCCTCGAACGCGAGGGCTTCAAGATCGAGCGCGGTATTGCCGGTATACCCACTGCGTGGGTCGCCACCTGGGGCCAGGGCAAGCCCGTCATCTCGCTCGGTTCCGATATCGATTGCATCCCGCAAGCTTCCCAGCGCCCCGGCACCGCGCCGCACACGCCCATGATAGAAGGCGCGCCCGGCCATGGTGAGGGCCACAACTCTGGCGTACCACTTAACATCACTGCCGCTCTCGCAGTGAAGAAAATCATGGAGCGCGAACACCTCTCCGGTACGCTGCAACTTTGGCCCGGCGTTGCCGAAGAGCAACTCGGCGCTAAAGCCTATTACGTAAAAACTGGCCTTTTCAAGAACGTAGATGTCGTCCTCTTCACTCACGTCGCCGCCAACATGGGAGTCTCTTATGGGCCGGGCGGACAGAACGGGATGGTCTCCGTGGAATACAACTTCAAGGGCGAAAGCGCGCACGCCGCCGGTGCCCCGTGGCGTGGCAAAAGTGCGCTCGATGCCGTCGAACTCATGGATGTTGGCTGGAACTTCCGCCGCGAACACCTGCGCCTCGCTCAGCGCTCCCATTACGTCATCACGAACGGCGGCGATCAGCCGAACGTAGTCCCGCCGAACGCTACCGTCTGGTACTATTTCCGCGAAGCCGATTACGACCACATCATGAGTCTCTGGCAAATCGGCGACAAGATGGCCCAGGCCGCCACTATGATGACCGACACCACCGTCACCTCACGCCTGCTCGGCAGCGCCTGGCCCGGCTACTTCAACAAACCGATTGCGGAAGACATGTACGAGAACATCAAGAAAGTTGGCATGCCGCAGTGGACCGACGCTGAACAGCAACTTGCCAAGACTCTTCAGAAAGAAATCGGCGCACCAGTCAAAGGGCTCACCGTAAAGATAGATGAAATGCGCGTGCCCAAGCCGGAACTGCCTGAGGGCGAAGGCAATGTAGGCCCCACTGGCGGTGGTTCCGACGATATCGGCGATGTTTCCTGGGTGGTACCGACCATCACGCTCCGCTACCCGTCAAATATCCCGGGCGGTCCGGGTCACAATTGGGCCAACGCAGTCTCCATGGCCACTTCCGTCGCTCACAAAGGTGCGGTCGCTGGCGCTAAAGTCCAGGCTTTAACGATGCTCGATATCCTGACCCATCCCGATTTAGTCCAAAAGTCCTGGGACTATTTCCACGACGTCCAAACCAAGACCACTCAATACAAAACCTTCCTTCGGCCCGATGACAAGCCCGCCATCTGGCTGAACAAGAAGATCATGGACCAGTACCGCACTCAGATGCAGCCGTTCTATTACGATTCCACCAAATTCGCCACCTACCTGGACCAAATCAAGTAAGACAGCGTGCCCCGTCTCAGCGCACAAGACGCAGTACTCATCTTCCTGTTCTCCGCCATCGCCACGCTCAGCCCCACGCGCGACGTCTGGGAAATCGGGATGATCGGCACCCTGGGCGCGCTTCAACTCGCCGAATCGAAAGTTCCTTGGGTTGAAACACTGCAAGGCCGCGTGCTCTGGATCATGCTGAAACTCAGCGTCGCCTATCTCCTCATCGGTTACACCGGCGGCGTCGCGTCCAGCTACTACCTCATGCTGCTGCTTCCCATCGTTACGGCAGCCACTTCCCTAGACGTGCTGCCCACACTGCTATTCAGCCTCCTGGCGTGCGGGGCGTATCTCTCGTTCCTGCTCTTTATCGATTGGAATCAATTTCAAATCGAGCCGGATCAGGTCCGCGTGATTGCGCTCCGCCTGCTGTTCCTCGCCGTCGCGGGTAACTTGGTCAATGCGCTTGCCCGAGCACTTCGCGAACAAAATGCGAAGTACCGCGCCGTTGCCGTGCAACTCGCCGAAGCTAACCAGCACCTCAGTGAAGCGGAAGCGGCCATGCGCCGGTCAGACCGCCTCGCCGCTTTAGGTCAACTCTCCGCTGGGCTCGCTCATGAGATCCGCAACCCTCTCGGCACCATTAAGGCGTCCGCGGAAATGCTCACCAAGCACATGCCGGCCGATAATCCGCTTGCTCAGGAAATGGCCGGCTTCATCTCCACGGAAGTCGACCGCACCAACGCGCTGGTCACCCGCTTCCTCGATTTCGCCCGTCCCCTCACCCCCCAGCGCGAACCCGCCGACCTCGGCCAAATCATCGATCGCGCCATCACGGCCGTTGAGCGCGAAACCAATCGTGTCTCGATATACCGTAATTATTCACCAGACCTGCCCACCTTCGCTCTCGATCCAAACCTCATGCAGCAGGTCTTCTACAACCTGATTCTTAACGCTGCGCAAGCCAGCCCCGAAGGCGGCACCGTCACCGTAAAATCGAAGCGCCTTTCTGATGCAGCCGAAGTTTCAGTCATCGACCGCGGATCCGGCATTGCTCCCAAAAATCTCGAGACCATCTTCAACCCCTTCTTCACCACCAAACCCACCGGCGTCGGTCTGGGCCTCCCCATAGTTCAGAAAATAATCGATGAGCATGGCGGGAGCTTAAGAGTAGACAGCGAAGAAGGGCAGGGAAGCACCTTCCGCGTTTCCCTCCCCACAAATCCGTAGTCTCGCGGAATTGGCATACGATATGAACGATATGCCGCATCTCACCCGCCGCTCTTTCAACGCCGCTCTTCTAACGGCCTCCGCGATCTCCGCCGCCAAGCTCACCAAACGCAATCTCGGCGTTCAGATCTACACCGTTCGCGACATCCTCGCGCCTGACGCGGCCAAGGTGCTGAATGAAATTCACAGCATTGGCTACGCTGAACTGGAAGCCACCGCCTACACCGTCGCCAAAGCCTGGCCCGCCATTCAGGGTAGCGGCCTCAAGCTCACCAGCCTCCACCTGAATCCAAAACCAACGGACCAGGAATTTGCCGACGCGAAAGCAAAGGGCTTCACCTATGCGGTCGTTCCCTACATCCCTCCCGCCATGCGCGGCGGCGTGGATGTCATGAAGAAACTTGCCGCCAGCCTGCAGGATTCAGGGAAGCGCGCCCAAGGCCATGGCCTCCAGCTTTGCTATCACACCCACGCCTTCGAATATGAGCCGATGGGTGGCACCACGCCGCTTCAAATCCTAATGGGCGAAACAGATTCCAAGCTCGTGAAGCTGGAACTCGATGTCTTCTGGGCCGCTGTAGCCGGTCACGATCCCGTGGCGGTTCTGAAGCAGTACTCCGGACGCGTCCCGCTTCTGCATCTCAAAGACAAGGCCAAGGGCATGCTGCCCGAAGCACAGTTCAATGAAAAAGTGCCTAATGAGCTTTTCAAAGAAGTCGGTTCCGGCTCGCTTGATATTCCATCCGTGCTCAAGGCTGCTGATTCAGCCGGCGTTCAGCACTATTTTGTAGAACAGGATCAGTCCCCTGACGCGCTCGCAAGCTTGCGCCAAAGCTATAAATTTCTCCAGGCTCACACTGCCTAGAACAGCTTGGGAGGGCTTCGTTTATCACTCCTATCAAAAAAATGGATTGGCGTTTGTAACCGTGCTTACATACCATCGATAAAACCCACGTCGGTTTCTTTTCGTCTCGCTCCGTTTGCGGCTTAGGTTGACCCTGTAGTTCCAAATCCTCGAGGTGCGTTTGAAATCTTCACACCAGTTTTTCGCCGGTCTCATGTTTGTGTGCGCGCCATCCGCGTTTTCCCAGGTGGCCGCTGCCCCGCCCGCTCCTGAGCCGCCTCCCGCGGCACCTACTCCCGCACCGTCCAAATGGAGCCCTGATGGAATCGATGTTTATCTCTATGGCGACGTGTACGGCACCATCAATACGAACCGCCCCAGATCCGGATACAACCAGCTCTATAATTTTGACGATAAGGCCAATAACGTTCATCTCAGCCTCGCAAAAATCAGCCTGGAGAAAGCCTCGGGAATCCTTGGATTCCGCGCCGACATTGGCGTCGGACGCACGCTGGACATCATTAGTGCGGGCGATGACGGGCCGAACCACTTCAAGTATGTCGAGCAACTCTTCCTTGAGTTCCGCCCCAAAAATACTCACGGTCTTCAACTGGATTTCGGCAAGTTTGTAACCAGCGCCGGCGCGGAAGTGATCGAAGCCGGATCTAACTGGAATTACTCCCGATCTCTGCTTTTCGTGTATGCGATCCCCTATTACCACTTTGGCGCACGCGCCACGCTCCCGGTAAACAAGGCCTTTACGGCTGGCGTTCAAGTCGTAAACGGCTGGAATAGCCTTGGCCTGAACAACAAATTTCAGACCGTTGGCCTGGTCGGTAATTTCACCTTCAAGAAAGGCACTTGGGCCAACGATTACTATACCGGGCCTCAAGATGAAGGCGGGATCAGTGCGTACCGCCAAATCTACGATACCGTCCTGACCATTAATCCGAATGCGAAGGGCTCAGTCTATTTCAACTTCGATTACGGTTCTGATAAGCAGCCCCACGCCAGCCGCCAGCAGTGGACCGGCATCGCCGTTGCGGGCCGCTACCAGTTCACCAACCGCTTCGCCTTTGCGCCGCGCTTTGAGTATTACAACGACATGGACGGGTTCTCCACCGGAGTCGCTCAAAATCTCACCGAGGTCACTCTCACCGGTGAAATGAAGATCCACGAAGGCCTGATCGCCAGGGCCGAATATCGCAATGACCATGCCGACCACCCTTACTTCGACCGCCGTTCGCAAACCACTCTCGCGAAAAACCAGAACGTCTTTGCGCTCGGTATCATTGCATCGTTTGGCCCCAAGAAATAAAGATTCCAACGAGGAAATCAGATGAAAAAAATCGAAGCGATTATCCAGCCGTTCCAATTGGACGCAGTCAAAGAGGCGCTGATCGCCATCGGCATCGATGGCATGACCGTCACCGAAGTCCGCGGTCATGGCCGCCAGAAAGGACACAAAGAAGTCTACCGGGGGCAGGAATACACGGTCGATCTACTGCCCAAGGTCAAACTCGAAATTGCCGTAACCAATCTGCGTTTTGAAGAGGTGATCGCCACCTTGGAATCCGCTGCCCGCACAGGCAAAATCGGCGACGGAAAAATCTTTGTATCCGACCTTTCCGAAGTAATACGCATCCGCAACGGTGATCGCGGGGAATCCGCGCTGTAGTTGTAGTCAACTCTTAACAGGACACACTAACTATGAACAGCAAATTCGGTCAAAAACTTTCTCGATTGCAGTCACGGATGCGTGAGCCCCAATGGCGCCGCTACGGTATTCTGCTTCTGTCAGGCAAGCTGGTGGGCGTGGGCCTGGTCATCCTCCTGTCCATGTTTATCAACCCTGACCTGCTCGGTCTGCGTGCCTTCGCCGCTGACCCCGTACTCAAGGCGAACGATGTCGTAAATCCAATCAACACCATGTGGACGCTGATCGCCGCATTTCTCGTCTTTGGAATGCAGGTTGGCTTCACCATGCTCGAAGCCGGCTTCTGCCGGTCGCGCGAAACAGTGAACGTACTGATGGAATGTATTGTCGATACCTGCCTTTGCGGGCTGCTCTTCTATGCCATCGGTTTTGCTTTTATGTTCAGCCATGGTAACGGCTTCATCGGGCTGAATTGGTTCTTGCTGAACGGCGCACCGGCTACTTATGAAACCACCGGCGTCGCCTTCCTCGCCTTCTGGCTCTTCCAGTTCGCCTTCGCTGACACCTGCTCCACCATCACTTCCGGCGCCATGATCGGCCGTACCGGATTCGTCGGTGACCTGGTTTATAGTGTCGCCGTTTCCGGCTTTATTTATCCCATCATCGGCCACTGGGCTTGGGGGCCGGATGGCTTCCTTGCCACTATGGGGAGCGCGGGCAATTTCCTTCCCTGGGTCGGCACCAGCTTCCACGATTTTGCAGGCTCCACGGTCGTCCATACCATTGGCGGATTCGTCGCCCTAGCGGGTGCTATTGTCCTCGGCCCCCGTCTCGGGCGCAAGTTCAAACGCGATGGCGGCGGCCCGATGATGCCGCACGATCTCACCATTGCGGCTTCCGGCGGTCTTCTCCTCTGGTTCGGCTGGTACGGCTTTAACCCCGGCTCCACACTGTCCGCGATGGATTTTGAAGGAGTCGGCCGGGTCGCTGCAAATACCACGCTAGCCGCTTGCGCCGCTGGATTAACCGCGATGTTCTATGCGTATATGACCAGTAAAAAATGGGATGTTAGCTTCACGGTCAACGGTTTTCTCGCTGGCCTGGTAGCCATCACCTGTCCCTGTTACTGGGTTAGCCCCGGAGGAGCAATCCTCCTCGGCGGCATCGCCGGCGTCATCGTTGTCGCAGGCGTCGAACTTTTGGAATACCTGCGCATCGATGATCCTATCGGCGCGGTTCCCGTCCACGGTTTCTGCGGGATCTGGGGAACTCTGTCGCTCGGTCTTTTCGCCTGCGGCAAGTATGGTTCCACCGGTCCGTTCGCGCCTGACCACACCGCTCCGTTAACAGGCTTGTTCTACGGGGGCGGCACAACCATTCTTGTTGCTCAACTGATCGGCAGCGCGATCATCACACTGTCTACTTTCGGCGTGTCCCTGGCCGTCATGTACGCCGTCAATGCCATGGGCGTCCTGCGCGTATCCCGCGAAGGCGAACTCTACGGTCTCGATCTGCACGAACATGGCATTTCCGCGTACCCGGAGTATGTAATCAGTTCGACGGGCCGTCCGGGTGCGATGAGTATGTCCACCACCGCACCCGAATCCATCCACTCAAACCCCACCCACTAGAAACGCAAGTTGCTCAATAAGCAGCCGGGCTAACCTGATCGGGGTAGCCCGGCTTTCTTACTTCTACGCCTTCCCCGGACCAAGCAGTTTCCCGCGTAACTGGTCCTCGATGGTCTTCCGGATCTTCTGCTCCGGGAACAGCAGATTCAGCATCCCCAAATCGACATCCACCGTCAGGTCCCGATCCGTCACCTGGATCGATCCCTGGATCGGATTCCGCACCACCCCCATCTTCGCCGTAAGCCAGAAACGGAGCGTGTCGGCCTCCCACTGCTTCCGCTGATCGGTGATCTGGATCAGCCCCGGCGGTGTCTCTTTAAACAACTGGTCTACTGCCTGCTCCACGGCGCGGCGTACTTCCTCTTTCGACGTCTTATGGCTAACGGTAACTCTCATGCTGGTGTCTTGCTGACCGCACCTCAGCCTCCAAACTGCCAAACTGTCAGCATTAAGTCTGTGTACACTAATTTCGTACGGAAGAGCATTACCTTTTCCGGCCTCTGATGCGCGCCAGAATCCTGATCATCGAAGACGAAGAGAAGCTTCGCCGCGTTCTGGATCTCCATCTGCGAGCCTCTCAGTTCGATACCGATCTTGCCGCCACCGCCGAACAGGCTCTCCCCCTGCTTGACCGGGCTTCGCTCATCCTGACGGACCTCCGGCTCCCTGGCATGTCCGGCCTGGAGCTTCTTGCCCTCATCCATCGCGGGAACCCCCACGCTCCCGTGATCCTGATGACCGCGCACGGCACCGTCGAGAACGCGGTGGAGGCCATGAAAAATGGCGCGTCCGACTTTCTTCTCAAGCCCTTCTCGCTTGACCAGCTCACCGCCGTCATCAACAAGGCGCTCGAAGTCCGCGGTCTGCGCGATGAAAACCGCAAGCTGAAGGAAGAACTCGGTCGCCGTTATGAATGGGACAACATCGTGGGCCGCAGCGCCCAGATGCAGGACATCTTCGCTCAGGTTCTCCGCGTGGCCCCCACCCGCGCCACGGTTCTGCTTACGGGCGAATCCGGTGTCGGCAAAGATTTAATCGCTCGCGCTATTCACTTCCACAGCCCGCGCAAAGACCGGCCACTCGTCAAAATCAATTGCGCCGCCCTGCCGGAAAATCTTATGGAAAGCGAACTGTTCGGCTACGAAAAAGGCGCGTTCACAGGCGCGCTGGGCTCAAAGCCCGGTAAGTTCGAACAAGCCGATACCGGCACTGTATTTCTTGACGAAATCGGAGATGTGCCCGCGCCCGTGCAGGTGAAGCTGCTGCGTGTACTGCAGGAGCGCGAACTGGAACGGCTCGGAGGAACCAAGACGCTTCATATCGATGTGCGCATGATTGCAGCCACCAACCAGGATCTTCGCGCTGCTCTGGAACAAGGTACTTTCCGCGAAGACCTGTACTACCGCCTCAATGTCGTACCGATCGAGATCCCGCCCCTTCGCGAACGGAAAGCCGATATCCCGCCATTGGCAAATCATTTCATCACCAAACTGGCATCGGATTCCGGGTCCGAAGTAACTGAAATCACTCCCGCTGCCATGGACAAACTAATGGCTTACCCCTGGCCTGGCAATGTGCGGGAATTGGAAAATGTGATTGAGCGGTCACTCGTCATGGCCAGGGGCAAACATCTCGATGCAGCCGATATCAAGCTCGACACCAACGCCCGTCAGCGTACCGCCGCGCCGGGCGAACTGTCACTTCCCGATGGCATGTCGCTCGATCAATATGAGCAGGAGCTCATCCGCCAGGCTCTCAAGAAAGCCGATGGCAATAAGAGCCAAGCCGCCCGCCTTCTCGGCCTCACCCGCAATGCACTGCGCTACCGGCTCACCCAAATGGGCCTTGAATCGTAAGTGTGCGCGCCATAATAGAAGCCAGGGCACCTTGGCCATGCATCGCCTTCTTTCGGCTCTCATCCTCTTTACTTCCCTCTGCGCCGCCGCAACCAATGGTTCCGTTTCGGGCATAGTCATCAACGATGCCGATCGTCACCCTGTTCGCAAGGCAGCCGTTGTCCTCACCAGCCTTGCGCAGGACAGATCCTTCGCCGTCGCCATTACCGATGGCGCTGGCCGCTTCACCCTTCCTGATATTCCACCCGGCCGCTACCGGCTGAATGCAGTGCGCAACGGGTTCTTGTCCGTCAATTACGGCGCAACCAGACCGCAGCGCCCAGGCACCTCGCTCAATCTAGCCGCAGCCGAACAACGCAGTGCGGTCACTCTGCACCTCATCCCCTCGCAATCGGTAAGCGGGAACGTACTCGACGCGGAAGGCGATCCCCTTCCGGGCATTCAAGTCAGCCTTTATACCCGGCGCATGGATCGCGGGAAGCCTCACTACTCCCTCAGCGTAACGACAGCCACCAATCAGCAAGGGCATTACGAACTGTCGGCCAATATACTCCCCGGCCAGTACTGGGCGTTGGCGCAAGGCCGCTTTGTGCCCGCATTGAGAACGCGCCCCGTCGCCGTCATCGGAGAGACCCTGCCCCCTGAAACGGTGGCTCCGCAATTCTACTCGCGCGCGGACCGGCTGGCGTCCGCGACGCCCATCGTTGTGTCTCCAGGCCGCGACGTTCCCAACATAGATTTCCAACTCAATTACTCGCCGCAGGTCAACGTACACGGCACTGTAACCGGCATTCCTGAAAATTCCGGCCGGGCCTTCCTTCGTCTGGATCCGGATGCCATTCCTCTCGATGACCGTTCGAGCGGAGTTCAGATGATCGATCCCGCGCACCCTTCGTTTCGCATGAATGGCCTGATTCCAGGGCCTTACAGATTAATCGCGCAGGCCGGTACACGCCGTGCGATTTACCCTGTGCTGCTTTCCTCGCTCGATACCGAGCTCAATGTAACTCTGTTGCCCGGAACCTCTCTCAGTGGCTCAGTTGTGGTTGAGGGCCCAGGGGCGGAACAACTGAAAAATCTCCGCGTCGGTTTGTCGCCCGGGGATGGGGGCGGCTCACGTTTTTCCCTCGAAGCCCGCGCCAAATCGGGAACCTTTACGTTTGACGAAATCCCCGCCGGCATCTGGGATATCAACGTCACACCCCTCCCCCGCGGCACCTATATCAAGTCGATGCATCTCGGTCAGCAGGATGTGCTCCTGGAGGATATGGAGATTGGGCCGAACACGAAGGGTTGCTTGAAAATTGTGATCTCAACAGGCGCGCCTAAAGTGGAAGGCACACTCGATACGGCGGCAACCGCAACCGTCCTTGCCGCTCCCACCGGCAAACTCGCCCAGGTGTTTAGCTTTTACGCAACCACCCAGGCCGATGAGAAGGGCCACTTTTCATTCCCGAGCTTGAACCCCGGCGCATACCGTTTCTACGCTTTTCAGGAACTGGAGCCCGAAGCGTGGCAGGATCCTGCGTTTCTCCTGCCTTTCGAAGCGCAATCGAAACCGGCTGAATTGAAAGAAGGGGGAACCGAAACGCTCACGCTTCCCGTCATAGGTTCCACAGCTCAATAAAGAAAAGATCAATGATCAAGAGCCCAATGATCAAGCTCATAGCGATTCTGCCGTTAACAGTGCTTCTTCTTCCGGGGCAGGATCCCCGTCCGCGCCGGATAATGCGCACGGATGGCGGCATCTCTACCGTTCAGCCCGGGAACACTCAGCTTTTCCCCGCAACGCCCGCCGCGCCGGAATACACGGGTCCGAAGGGCTCTCTTTCCGGAACCGTCCTCGATTCCGCAACGGGTGCCCCCATCAAGAAGGCCCAGGTGCGCATCAACTACGCGGGTTCTCAATCGGTTGCGGTTACCGATGCCGCAGGCTCATTCACGTTCCAACAGCTCCCACCGGGCACTTACTTTGTTTCCGCCAACCATCCCGAGTACCCCACCGATCCCACTCTCCGGCAGCCGCCTGAGCCGGTTACGGTTTCCCCTGGCGAACAAAAATCGGGAGTGATTGCAAAACTCACACCCGGCATCAGCGTGACCGGGAAAATTACCGATGACGATGGTGATCCGCTTGCCAACTGCAGCGTCAATCTCTTCTCGCGTACCGTGGGCCAGAACCTGCAAACCACGCACGCCGCCAATACCAATGCCGCTGGCGATTACACGATTCCCAATTTGCCCGCAGGCAAATATTATCTGCAAGCTCGCTGCAATGCGCCTTACCTGCAGCCCCGCGCTTTCGCCCCGCCGACTGCGATTCCAGCGGGCCCCCAACTTGGGTACGCGGCCCGCTTCTATCCCGGCACCACAAGCTTCACCGGAGCTCAAAAAGTGAAACTCACCGCCGGTCAACCCGCCCGCGGTCTTGATTTCCGCATGTCTCTTCAGACCGTCACCACGGTTTCTGTTCGGGTTACCGGTCTCGATGAAGAGCGCCGGAACCGCCTGTTCGCCAGCTTGGTGCCGAACGACAATGCTGGTTGGACAAACTTCAACAGCATGGCCGGTATGGTGGAACCCCGCACGGGCGTCGCGCAGATTCATCATGTTCCACCGGGTATGTACACTCTGTTACTCACGTCCTCCGGCCCGGAGCGCATGGTGGTGGGCCGTGAAACTGTGCAGGTTGCTGAGGAGCCTCGCGAAGTAACCCTCCAGATCATGCCGGCTCTGCCTCTCTCCGGTGTGATTCATAAAGAGATTCCACCGTCCACCTTGAAGCCCGGAGCTGATCCAATCAAACCAGCGGGAAATGGCGGCATGATCTCGCTCAGTCAGGTTGACGAGCAAGGGATGCTGGTCTCCGCGCCTGTTGCGGAGGATGGTTCCTTCACTCTAAAGGTCATTTCTCCAGGGCGCTATCGAGTCTCTGCCATGGGCGGCTTTATCCAATCCATCAGCATTGGCGGAGAGACCACCGATGGTCCCGAGTTCGTGCTGAAGCAGGGTGCGGCAGGACCGCTCACCGTCAATGTTGGCTTCACCACCGGGATTCTTTCGGGCGAAGTGCAATTGGGCGAATCTCATCCGCCGCAGGTGCTTCTCTTCGCCGTCGCAGGCCAAGGCTCACACACCAGCGTGATCGCGGCGGGCACCTCAGGGCAGCCGCTCAAGTACTCGTTTCCGCTGCCCCCAGGCAGTTACCATGTGTACGCGCTCGAAGTTACGGACATGAAGATTGCCGATCAATTAATGACCAGCGAAGCCTTGGCAGGCCGGGACGAAATAGTGGAGGTTCGGCCCGCCGCTGAAACAACGCGCAACCTGAAGCTGGTCACAGCCGCTGAATTTGAAAAGGCCGATCAGTAGCTCTCCGGGCGAGCGGCGCTCAACGGCAGCTTCGAAATTCCGCGCTGCTCGCAAATCTCCCGCCACTCAGCGAAATCCATCTTGCCGGTCAGCATGCCCTGCATGACCGTAAATGGTGCCAGGCGCATCTCGTTCTTCCCGAACTCCATTCTGGAACCCGCACCGGTATAAAGAAACTGCCAGCCCGCTTTTCTCAACGCGACAGCCAGCGCCATGGCCAACACCTGGCTGGTCCACAGGCGCAACTCTTCAGGTTTATGCAGCCTGCCTTGTCTTTCAAAAATCCGCGCGCCCAGTTCCACGGCGCCATCGCGCACCAGCTTGCACAGACCCCCGGCTGTAAGGCCATACAGTGCCTCCGCGCGCGCATCTGCCGCCTGCTCCCACGCGTGCAGCAGAATTACGCCACCCTGCTCCCATCGTGTGCGCTCCAGATTTTCATTCTGCTTCAGCAAACCAGCCGTTAGCCGTCCTTCCACGGTGTTGGAGCTCCGCAATAAATTAAGGGCCAGATCTTCCTCAGCCACAACGGGTTCACCGGTCTCTGTTCGCAAGCGCCTCCAGTGCCGGGCGAAACCTTCCGCGATGGGCATCAGGTGTCCTGTTTGCAGAAACATCTGCATGTCCGTGGCCCAAAAAAGTTCGAACTGCATGGCCGCTTCCTGGCTTAACTCAATAGCCTCCGTCGTTTGCGCCAGATCACCGCCGGCGCGTTTGCGGGCATACCGCTCCACGTGCCGCAAGTTCGAATCGAAGGCCATTGTGTACGGAAGAAAGTGACGGCCATGAGCCACCATACGGGCTTTCAGAAGCATACTGATCAGCCTGGGGGAGAACGTAAGGATGGTTAGGTGATAACGCAAAAGCGTTTCCAGCTGCGCGCGCGAAAGAACGGCCAGCGCCATCAGGCCGTTGCGCAAAGCAATCTTCGTCTCCGCAGCCAGATGTGCGGCATAGGCTACTGCGGAAACCACGGGCGATAAATCGCTCCAGACCTCAACGGTTCTTTGAATACCGGTTTCCTGCCGCAACCGCCGCGCCATCGCGAAGAGCTCAGGTGCATCACCTTCCTGAAGCGGTTTGCCAGGCGGCTCGGTGGGCTTCAACTCATCGGGAATGGCCTGCAAAGCACGCCACAAGCGCAGCGTGATCCAGACAAACGCTCCCATCCCCAGGGTTGCAACCGACAACTCTCCGATCTGCGCCGCGCTCCATACACCGCGCGCACCGCTCACCAGAACCAGTAACAACACCGCGACCCCGGCCGGCAGCAGCCACAAAGCCCAAAAGCTGGCCAGCACCAGCGAGAGTTGAACGTTCAGCCAGAATTTCTGCACACGTACGGGCTTAAGTGTATCGCTTGGAAGTGTTCACACCGCGGTAACCGCAACAGGCACAATGGTCTCGATGCGCAATCTCCTTCTCTCATTCGCTTTTGTTCTGGCCGCGCGCGCGCAGGGCGCGAACTTCATCGAACTCCCTTATCTGCAACTGGGGGATCAACCGCATCTCAGCGCCTCCGAATCACTGGTCCTGCTCTGGCACGCGCCGGACCTTGACGCTTCATGGTCGGCAGAACTTCGCACTTCGAAAGATGCCGAATGGCGCGCAGCTTCGAAGCCATCTTTCCAAACTGCTGGCGTGCCGGATGTCGGTATCGCGCCGCATCGCATCTACCGCGTTACCTTGACCGAACTAGTTCCTGGTGAAGACTTCCGTTACCGGGTTCTGAAATCCGGCGCGCCTGTCTTTACCGCCACAGGCAAGGCGCGCAAAGGTGCCGGTCAACCGTACCGGCTGGTCCTGTTTGGCGATTGCGCGCAGAATACTCCGGAACAGCGCCAGATTGCATACCAGGCCTCACTTGCGAAGCCTGACTTCCTGTTCATCACAGGCGATATTGTCTACACCTTCGGCCGCATCTCTGAATACCGCACCAATTATTTCCCGATTTACAACAGCAACGTCGCGTCAATGGAAAACGGCGCCCCCCTGCTGCGGTCCATTCCTTTTCTGGCCGCGCCGGGCAATCACGATACGGCCTTGCTCAACTATTCGCGATACCCTGACGCGCTAGCGTATTTTCTGTATTGGGACCAGCCGCTGAATGGGCCGGTGGCTCCCGTAGGTATGCCGAATACTGCGCACACGCTGATTGGGAATGCCGATGCCCAGCCGGCGTTCCTCCAGGCCGCCCGGCCGCGCTATCCACGCATGGCCAACTTCTCTTTCGATTACGGCAACACGCACTAGACCGTGCTCGATTCCAACCCATACATGGATTGGCAAAATCCGGCTCTCCTCCAGTGGGTGAAAGAAGATCTGGAACAAGCCAGGAATGCTCAGTGGCGCTTCGTAAGCTTTCATCACCCCGG
>Ga0123336_10002008_pt1 | contig 17987 bp, 16 predicted proteins | sample SSSSmetaG_FD_96466 | JGI IMG/M metagenome (GOLD analysis project Ga0123336, IMG submission 96466) | Glacier valley bacterial and archeal communities from Borup Fiord, Nunavut, Canada, to study Microbial Dark Matter (Phase II) - ​SSSS metaG | ecosystem: Environmental > Aquatic > Freshwater > Ice... | reverse complement strand
GGAATTGCTAAAAATTTTAGTGTACGAAAAACATGATTGATTTTTAACTTGCTAAGTGTTAACGATTAACGGCCAAGTATCTTAATTTGCGCTTTCATGATATTTCGCCTTTTTTTTCTGCCTTTGTCAGCCTTTTTTTTGGCAATTCCTTCATTTGCTCAACTAAATAACAAGGTTTTCGAAGATCGAATGGCCGTTAAAGAAGTAGATTCTGGCCGGTTTTCCATTAGCTTAAATGCACTTGGATTCTTCAAAAATAACGAATACACGGGCACCATAATCGACGGTTACACTCTTTTTGGATACCAATTCCAGCCCTACCTTAGCTATAATCTTACTAAAAATGTTAGAATCGATGCTGGTGGATATTTTCAAAAGGATTTTGGTAATAATTCGTTCTCCACTGTAGCGCCGATCTTTTCCGTCAAATGGAGCAAAAAAGAATACTCACTCATTTTCGGAAATCTTGAGAGCAGCCTCAATCACAGATTGATTGAACCGCTGTACGACTTCGAGCGTGTTTTGAATAATCGCCTTGAGACCGGCGTTCAATTTCAAATGCGGCGCGACAACTTTTTCTTTGATATCTGGATCGACTGGCAGTACATGCAGTATTGGAGAGATACGAAGCAGGAACAATTGGTAGCAGGACTTTCAACGCAAAAACGAATTTTGAAAATTGGCACCGGATCACTCAGCGTTCCAATTCAGCTTTTGACACGGCATCAGGGAGGTCAATTGGATATTGCGGGTCTCCCTATTCAAACTCTTTTTAACACAGCAGTTGGATTAAACTGGTCTCAACCGATAAATGGTGTGCTGAGACAAGTAACGCTAAATGGATTTTATCTATATGACAAGGATTTAACCAATTCCCGTCAGGCCTACCAAGACGGAAGTGGAATTTATGCCAATGCAACTCTTTCAACAAAGTTTGGCATTGACATAATGGCGAGTTACTGGAATGCAAATGAATTTATGGCTTTCGATGGAGGGAAAATCTATTCTGCTGTTTCCTTTTTCGATCCATCAAACATACAGCCCACTCCTCAGCTGATGATCTTCAGATTTTTGTATGACTATAAAGTAGCAGACAATCTTTATCTCACTCTTCGTTACGAACCCTACTTCGATTTATCATATCATACATTCCAATATTCCTATGGAGTGTATGTAAACTATCGCGACAAGCACTTCTTTAACAAAAAGCGCTGACATGGGTAAGAAAATACGTTGGGCTGTTCTTGGGATAGTTGTGATCGTATGTGCGATCTACTGGCCGCTCATCACGTATGGAGTAGCACAGGGATTAGGTCAGTTGAAAATAATTCGTGAAGCAAGACCTGTAGAAGAATTTATCAGTGATCCTTCCTATCCTGATTCCTTAAAATCAAAGTTAAAGCTCATTCAGAAAGCAAGGCAGTTTGCAATTGACTCATTTGGTTTGAATGATACAGATAATTACAAGACCATGTATGACCAGAAAGGTCAGGAGCTGATGTGGGTTGTTATTGCATGTGAGCCTTTCAAACTAAAAGAAAAGCGATGGGAGTTTCCCGTTGTAGGCTCAGTCCCTTACAAAGGATTTTTCAGCAAAGAAAAAGCCATAGAAGAAAAGGAGTCGCTCGAAAAAGAGCACTGGGATGTAAGTATTCGTAATCCGGGCGGCTGGAGCACACTGGGTTGGTTTACCGATCCTATCCTTAGTGGAATGCTAAGAAGAAGTGACGGAGATCTTGCAAGCCTGATCATTCACGAAATGGTGCATTCTACGATTTATGTTAAAGACAGTTCTGACTTTAATGAGAACCTTGCATCGTTTATTGGCGACAGGGGGGCGGAAGAATTTCTTGCTGTTACACGAGGTGACACCTCAAAAGAATATCATGAATATCTTTTTCAGGATAGCGATTACAGAAAGCTCGCCGAGCACATGCTTCGTGGAACTCAAAAGTTGGACAGTTTATATGGTACGTTTATAGAAAGACAACCCATCCGCGACAAAAAGCAAAAGAAGGAAAGCTTTATACAACGCATCGTTGAGTCATTGGATACCGTTTCATTCAGTGCCGGAAAACGAAAGCCAGGAAAGTTCACAAAAAAATTGCCTAACAATACTTATTTCATGTCTTACAAAACGTATGAATCCAAGCATGATACGATGAAAGAGGATTGGGCCCGTTTATTTGGAGGGAACCTTAAAACCATGATTGATTATTACAAAAAAGAGTACCCATTTTTATGAAAAGGCATTGGGTAGTGGGCATTAGGCATTAGGCATTGGGGGTTTGCCCTATTTTACCGAGAGTGTTAATGTAACTGTTGAGCATTTTCCCTATTACATCGAGGTCGTTTTTCATTTTGAGAAATGATGACTCATCAACAAGATTTCTGTTATGCGCCTTGCTAAGCCATGTCCTACTTTCGAACAAAGATCCTCTTGAATAGTATGTAAAATTCTTAGCTTCTTTATAGTGATATCGACCGAATCCTTCTGATAGGTTAGCCGCTATTGAATCAACCGCCCTAAACTTATAAGTTGGTGTCCCAGTGCCAAATTCCTATCTTAAATCATTGACGAATGTGTCTCAATATGAGAATTCGTCTTGTTGGGTAGCCCAATACCTGTTTATGTTAAGTAAATTAAGGATTTGTTAACAACGCAGTCACCATTTTAAAATAGAGTCAGTTCTGTCTACTTTTAACTGTTCAAAAATCAGAGAAAACATGGGTAAAAAAGCCGCTTACAAAGTACTGGTGGTAGATGACGAAGAACCCATTCTTGAATTATTAAAGTATAACCTTGAAAAAGAAGGCTACGAAGTGAAGGCTGCACTCAATGGCCACCTCGGGGTAGACATTGCACGGAAGTTCAAACCAGATCTTGTATTGCTTGACATCATGATGCCACACATGGATGGTGTTGAAGCTTGTCGCCAGTTGCGGGCTATGCCGGATCTTGTCAACACATTTATTGTTTTTTTGACAGCGCGTTCAGAGGAATATTCAGAAGTAGCCGCATTCGATGTGGGTGCAGATGACTACATAACCAAGCCAATCAAGCCACGTGCCTTGATGAGCAGGATCAGTGCATTATTCCGCAGGGAATCAAAAGGTAAAACCACTTCAGCACAGATTACTGTCGGTGATTTGATTATCGATCGTTCAAGCTATACTATTAAAATAAAGGGCAAGGAGATCAATCTTCCCAAAAAGGAATTTGAGCTTTTGTTTTTTCTGGCCCAAAATCCGAATAAAGTTTTCAGTCGCGACGATTTATTGCAAAATATCTGGGGCTCTGACGTGTATGTTTTGGCCCGTACAGTTGACGTTCACATTAGAAAAGTGAGAGAAAAGATCGGAGATGACTACATTACAACTGTAAAAGGTGTAGGTTACAAATTCAATCTGATTTAACGCATGGTCTATAGTGCCCGAACGATGGCCCTGCTCCTGGCGGTGTTCATCGCTTTGGTGACAGTCCTCTTTTTATCGCTGGTTCAAAGCGTGAGCCGCGAAGGTCTGCTCGTTGCCGGAGTGATCAGCTTTTCAGGATCATACCTCACTATTTATGTAGTACTCGAGTTCCTGATCTTCCGCGAGATCAATAAGATCTATAAAATGCTTGGCAAGCTGCGTAAGAAAGAACTTGGCGGAATCAAGAAAGAACAATCCGGCGCACTCAATCCATTAAAAAATATAAACGAAGAAATCTACTCTTTTGCATTACTTAAGCAGAAGGAAATAGATGAGCTCAAAAAGCTTGAAGCGTTTCGCAAAGAGTTTATTGCTGATGTATCTCATGAATTAAAGACTCCCATCTTCGCTGCGCAGGGATTTGTCCATACATTATTGGATGGAGCGGTCAACGATAAAAATGTTCGCACACGTTTCTTAAAGAAAGCAGCGAAAAGTCTTGATGGACTTGATGTGCTCGTGCAGGATCTGCTAACGCTTTCGCAGATAGAAACAGGAGATATTAAAATGAAGTTTGAGTCGATTGATCTTCATAAGCTTTGCGCTGAAGTGGTTGATCAATTGGAAGAGAAATCCGAGAAAAAAGAAATCAGGCTAAAGCTGATGGATCCTCAGCATAAGTTATTAGTACATGCTGACTGGCAACGCATAACGCAAGTAGTGACAAATCTTGTGTCCAATGCCATTAATTATACTGGTGAAGGTGGTGAAGTAATAATTTCATTCGAAACATCGAAGAAGAATATTACAACATCTGTGACCGACACCGGAGACGGAATACCGCAACAACATTTCTCAAGGATCTTCGAGCGATTCTATCGTGTGGATAAAAGTCGCAGCAGAGAGAAAGGTGGCACAGGTCTTGGTCTGGCCATTGTAAAACATATCCTTGAAGGACATGGAAGCCGTGCTGAAGTGGAGAGTGAAGTTGGAAAAGGTTCGACGTTTAGCTTTAAGTTGCAGAAGTCAAAGGATGATGAGGATTAGTAATCGTGCCAGAATTAAGATTGTTCTAGGTTCTGTGTTCTGTGTTCTAGGTTTGTTCATTGTGAGAAGGATTTCAGGTAGCGCATTAAGGCCAGCATACGTTTTTTTGTTTCATCAGCCTTTTGCCTGAGTAATAAAATAGTATCCGTGTTAAAGTATTCCATGTCTTCCAGAACATAGGTGACGCTTTTGACTTCGACAGCGGAGCTTTGTGAAATATCAAGGAATCGATGGAAATTCTTTGTTGCCATGTCTGCCAAATCCTTCGGCGATATTGTTCATCGTAGAAAGCGAGGCTCTGCGAATCTGGTCTTTTGTGCTAAAATCTTTTGCGAGTTTTCCTGTTTCGGAAAATTGATATACCATTTTGACAAGTTGCCTGGCAGACTTCCAGCATTCTAAATCCTCAAACTTATCTACCTTTGCCATCCTGATTTGATTCGTTGCTCCGATTAAAGGTAGCATCAAGGATTTCATATTTACAGATTGAACTCGACGGAAAACCTGATCAATTCAGAAACCCAGAACATAGAACCTAGAACACAGAACATAAAAAACAGGACATCGAAAGAACCTTGAACAAAAAGAATCCCTCCTTTGACGATTTGATTCTCTTCGAAAACGAAGACTACATCCTCATAAACAAACCTCCCTTTATTTCAACCCTCGACGACCGTGTTGAACCCAACAACATCCTCGCCATGGCCCGTGAAGTTGAACCTGATCCGCAAGTTTGCCACCGCCTCGATAAAGATACTTCCGGTGTTTTAGCAATCGCCCGTAATCCGGTGGCATACCGACATCTGAGTCTTCAATTTGAGCATCGGGAGGTAAGCAAGGTCTACCATGCTGTTGCCGATGGACGCCACGATTTTGACAATGTGGTTGTGAATAAGTCGATATTAAAAATGAACGATGGCACTGTTAAGCTGGCGGGGGCGGGGAAAGAGGCTGAAACATCGTTTAAAACTATTGCGAATTATAGCCACCATACACTGATCGAATGCCGCCCTGTGACGGGCAGAATGCACCAGATCCGTATTCATTTATCGTCCCTGGGAGCACCAATAACCGGTGACGAAATGTATGGAGGAAAACCATTCCTGATTTCTTCCATAAAGCGAAATTTTAAGGTCAAGAAGGAAACAGAGGAACTTCCCTTGATGAAAAGAATGGCACTACATGCTTTTTCGCTCGAATTTTCAGGCCTGGATGGGCAAAAAATTATTACGGAAGCACCTTATCCTAAGGACTTTACAGCGCTTGTGAAGCAACTTTCAGCAAACGTCCGGTAAAAACGAAAACTGGCTTGCATAATCTAACTATTGGATCTACTTTTGTGTCCCTTTTTGAGGAGGGCTGTGATTTTTATAGAGATTAACCGATAATTCAAGTGGATTCGATCAGTTTTAAAACAAAGAATTTAAACAAGGCCACTGCTGATAAGCAATGGGTCTTGGTAGATGCCGAAGGACAGGTTCTAGGCCGCGTAGCGAGCCAGATTGCCATCGTAATCCGTGGCAAGCATAAGGCGAGCTACACTCCCCACGTAGATTGTGGTGACCACGTTATCGTTATCAATGCTGAAAAGGTAAAGATGACGGGCAAGAAATGGACTGATCGCGTGATCTTCACTCACTCTGGCTATAATGGCGGTCAAAAGGAATCAACTCCGAATATGATCAAGGCAAAGTTTCCTGAACGATTGATCGAGTATGCCGTACGGGGCATGTTGCCAAAGAACAGAATCGGTAGCGAACTTTTCAGAAGCCTGCATGTCTACGCCGGAGCCGTTCATCCACATGAAGCACAACAGCCAAAAGCGCTGAAATTCGAAGAAAAGAAAAAACAACTACAGAATTATTAATAAAGTATGGATATCATTAATACCATAGGTCGCAGAAAAACATCCATTGCCAGGGTCTATGTTAAGCCAGGTAACGGAGCAATCGTAATCAACGACCGCGAACTCAAGACTTACTTCCCATCTGAAATTCTTCAGATCACTGTGAGACAAGCACTTACTCTTACAAAGCTCGAAGGCAATTACGATGTAACGGTGAATGTTGAAGGTGGTGGTAACAAAGGACAGGCGGAAGCCATCCGTTTGGGCATTGCACGTGCATTGGTTAATATTAATAATGATAATCGTCCTGCGCTTAGAAAAGAAGGATTGCTTACACGTGACTCAAGAATGGTAGAACGTAAGAAACCAGGTCGCAGAAAAGCAAGAAGGAAATTCCAATTCAGCAAACGCTAATAGTAGATATTACATGGCAGATAAAATCACAACCCAGGAATTGATGGAAGCAGGTGTTCATTTTGGGCACCTTACCCGCAAATGGAATCCAAGAATGTCTGAATACATTTTCATGGAGAACAATGGTATTCACATCATTGATCTTAACAAGACATTGAGATGCCTGGAAGAAGCAACATTTGCAATTAAGAACATCGTTCGTTCTGGTCGCAAGATCATGTTTGTGGCTACGAAGAAACAGGCAAAGGATATCATCGTTGAAGAAGCAACACGACTTAACATGCCGTTTGTAACAGAACGTTGGCTAGGTGGTATGCTTACAAACTTTGCCACGATCCGTAAGTCATTAAAAAAACTTGCTCAGATCGACAAGTTGATGAAGGACGAATCATTCGCAGGTCTCGCAAAACGCGAGCGCCTTATGAAGTCGCGTGAAAAAGCAAAGCTTGAAAAATTGTTGGGTGGCATTACGGACCTCAACCGCCTACCGGCTGCATTGTTTGTGATCGACGTAAAGCGCGAACACATTGCTGTTGCTGAAGCCCAGAAATTGAATATCCCTGTCTTTGCAATGGTGGACACAAACTCAGATCCTTCTGATATCGATTTCCCGATCCCGGCAAACGATGATGCATTCAAGTCAATTTCTATCATTACCAAGTACATTGGCAAGAACATAGAAGAAGCGTTGCAAGAACGTAAGAAAGATAAGGAAGATATGGGTTCTAAGAAAGATGAAGAAGAGAAGCGTAAAGTGGATGAACCGGTTCACGAAGCGTAACCGATAGATAGCAACGTACTGATCGTCCTGCTTCCCTTATCGGTTGCGGGACGATTTGTTTTCCGCCTTCGCTAAAGCTACGGCGGACAAGGTCCTAACTTCGCTGAAGCTACGACGGACAAAGTCCGACCTTCGCGAGATTAGAGGAGCGGAATAGTTAACGATAGAGTTTTCAAATTTTCAAATTATTTAATTTTCAAATTAATATGTCAACCATAACAGCACAAGATGTAAATAAGCTGCGCACCATGACCGGTGCCGGTATGATGGACTGTAAAAAAGCATTGACCGAAGCCGATGGCGATTTTGAAAAAGCCATTGAAATACTGAGAAAGAAAGGGCAGAAGGTTTCTGCTTCCCGTTCTGATAAAGAAGCAAAAGAAGGTTCGGTATTTATTAATGTATCGGATGATAAGAAAGAAGGTATTTTGATCGCATTGAATTGCGAAACCGACTTCGTTGCAATGACAGATGATTTCCAGCACCTTGGAAAATTGATTCTTGAAGCAGCAGTGAAGAACAAGCCTGCAACGAAAGAAGAATTGCTTGCTATCAACGTTGGTGGTTTAACACTTGCTGAGAAGATCACTGAGCTCGTTGGTAAGATCGGTGAGCGTGTGGATGTTAGCTCCTACGTGACTATGAAAGGTGAAGCGGTTGTTGCATACATCCACGCTGGAAATAAATTAGGTGTGTTGGTTTCATTGAAAGGTGTTAACGGAAAAGATGTTACTAACGCCGGTAAGGACGTTGGTATGCAGATCGCAGCGATGAACCCTGTCTCTGTTGATGAAAAATCAATTGATAAGGCTGTTATTGAAAAAGAACTTGAGATCGCGAAAGCACTTATTATCGCAGAAGGAAAACCAGAAAACATGGTTGAGAAAATTGCAGCAGGTAAGATGAACAAGTTCTTTAAGGATAATACACTGCTTCCACAGATCTTTGTAAAGGACAGTTCAAAGACTGTTGCCCAGTATTTGGATAGTGTTACAAAGGGATTGACTGTTGCTGAGTTTAAGAGAGTAGCGATAGGATAATAGGTTATCAATCATTAATAAAAAAAGACCGCTTCGTAAGTAGCGGTCTTTTTGCTTAAGTAATTGGTAGTTAATGATTAGTAACCTGTTGGATGAGGTTTGAACTAAGATCTCTTCACCGCAGCAAGTTTTACTTCCGTGGTTTCCTCTTCAATCGAAAGTTTTGATTCTATTTTAAATTCTTCTTTCTTGCATTGCGCTTTATGCCTACAAACCGCATTCTTTTCAGAATGCGGTTTTGAGAAAACAAAAATTCACATATTTCATTATGCCTTTTGCGATGCTGTTAAAACAATTTTTTTGTGTGATTCTTTTTGTTTCATGCATTCCCGGCTTTGCGCAGATCAAAGCCCTTGACTATGTTTTGAAAGATACGACTCACTTCCGCGGATATGTAACCCGTCTCCAGGGAGGGAAAATTCTTTTTCAGACTGACAGGAAGTTGCCAGGTCTCAACTACACAGCAAACGATATTAAAGAATATCAGTTCCAGAAAAGAGTATTCAAGTCTCTTCCTTTTGAGTCAAAATATGTATTTGTTGAACAGCTTGAGCTTGGTGATAATAACTTATATAAGAAAGGTGATTCACTTTTGATCAACCGGGGTACGGATTGGATAACATTGACTAAAAGCAATTTCAGAACCGTACTAAAAGAACGCCTTCAGTGCCAGAATGAAAATGTTTTTTCGAGGGTACGGTATTCGAAAGGATCTGTCAGGAATGCAGTGCAATTGTCCAATGAAGGTAAATGTAATGAGAATAACATTCAATATAGAAGATTCGGCGTCTTTGCAGGGTATGGTTCGCTTTCGCATGAAGTTGTTATCTATCATACCGAGGGCTCAAATGTGCCGATGAAAAGTCAGGTGGGTTCGATGATGGCAGGTGTTTTTGCAGAGTTTCCTGTTTATACGCAGAAGAAATTATACTTTACCACTGAGCTTTTCATGACGCACAGTGAGCCGATGCTATTCACAGATGTATCTGCGCAGGCAAGTTATATGAAGCTTAAAGTAAATTCGGTGACAATACCAATAGGTGTGAAGTACTCTCTCACCAGCACACGAATCAAGCCGTATATGCGGGCGGCGGGTTCATTTTCCTTTGTCACCATTGACAGTCCCGGATATATTGTTGTTAACGAATCAACTACTTATACTACTACTATTACCAAATTAACAAAGACAAGCAGCATTTTTTATGGATTTCACCTTGGTCTTGGTGTTGAAGTTCCGCTATCGAATCGGAAAGGAATATTCCTTGAGACAAGATATAGTCTAATGCCTGGCGGAGATTTTGATTTCTTCTCTTTAAATAACTCTGGGTTTTTCTTTGTTGGTGGATTTCATATTTAAACTTATGCAGCGAAACATACTCTATCTTATAATAGGCCTGCTTACTGTATTAAGCTGTGATGCGCCAGACTACCCGCAAACCTATCCGCTTATATTGACACAACCGGCAGACAATATTACATCGGCAGGTGCCCGATTTAATGGAAAATTCGAGAGCATTGGCAGTGATCAAAAGATCATGGATTATGGATTCGTATGGAATATGCAATCCAATCCGACGATTTATAACTCTTCGCGATTGTCACTTGGTTCAACACCAACGCATGATTTTTTCGGAATGGCAACAGAAGGTATGATTGCCGGCAAAACATATTATGTGAAAAGCTATGTCATTACTGATCGTGTTACAATCTATGGACCAGCGGTTGACTTTAAAAGCGAGGGATCACCAACATCATGGAAAAAGATAAGTGACACCACTCCATTGGGAAATGCAGCGGGTGTTTCCCCGGTTGTATATAATGGAATGATTTACTGTCTTTATGGTAATCTTTTTTATTCGTATGATGTGACAGCGAATACCTGGACGGCTAAGGCAAATTTTCCAGGAGGCAGCAGGATCGGCGCATCAGCTTTTACTATAAATGGAACACTCTATTATGGATTTGGAAAATATACAGGTGAATTTTCAACATCTTATTATAAAGACATTTTCGCTTATGATCCAGTTGCCGACACGTGGACGACTGTCATGGCAAGTGCCTCAGTTGCTACACGCTCAAGTGCTGTTACTTTCGTGATCGGAAGCAAGGCATTCATTGGGTTCGGCGAAGGGCCTACTGCTTTGAATGACTTCTATGAATTCGATCCTTTTGCCGTGAGTTTTAAATCGATTCCAACGTCTCTTCAGAATGTGAAGAGTGCAAACGCTTCGTCGTTCGTGCTTAATGGAAAAGGGTATCTTGTCGGCGTTGAGAAGCCGGGCTCGCAAACTTCACCTTCAGCAGATGTCTATGAATTCGATCCTGCTGCATTAACTTTTTCAAAAAAAGCAGATTTTCCAAATACCCTGATTGCCACTAACAATATTGCTTCAGCGACCACCGGTTATGTTTTTTCTCAGCCGCCATTCAACTTCAATAACAAGATCTACGGATACGATCAGGTAAAGAACGTATGGACAGCGAACGAAATATTTCCCGGAACAGGAAGATATCTTGCCACTACGGCTTTCGTTAATGGCAAAATTTATTTCGGCAACGGGTTTTCGGTGATATCACAGAATGGCCCTCCTAAACCTACACCGGATTTGTGGGAACTGACAGTTAAATAATTTTTATAAAAACCCTACATGGAATTAAATAAATTATTCAGAATTATTTTGGTGATTGTATTCTCACCTATTTTCCTGTTTGCTCAGGATGGCAGCTTTTCAAATTACATCGTTATCGACTCAATCTCAAATCACGGCTTGGTTTATCCGAGAAAGGATGGAAAGATTGACTTTAAAACGAACAGGAAGGGACAGGTCACAGTCTATGATGCCACACAGGTGAAAGAATTTACCTATAATAAAAAGCTATTTGATTCTTATTCTTTTCAGGGTAAAAAAGAATTTTATGAGCGGGTAGTTACGGGTGAAGATACCTTATATAGAAAAGGGCACACCTATCTTATCAGAAGCAATAATGCTCCTCTCGAAATGGATAGAAAGAATTTTCGTTCTGTCTTAAAAGAGAAGCTCAACTGTAGTGGTGATGCTGCACAATTTTCCAGGGTTATTTATACACCGTCTTCCATAAAGAATATTGTGATGTTGTCGAATGCCGGGCAATGCGATCTTAATAGCCTGCGCTATAGAAAATTCGGAGTGTATGCCGGGTACACGTTCTTTCAATTCAATGGATCGATGGTCGATGGTGCTTCGCTATCCGGTGGTAGCCAGGGGGCAATGGCGGGAATCTTTGGCGACTTTCCCGTATTCAGAAGGAAGAACCTTTATTTTACATTTGACGCAGGATTTATTTCTTCAGTTGATGCATTGATTTCGAGCTCATCATCCAACACATACAGAACTGCAGACATCAAGCTTTCGGGAATTACGGTCACTCCGATAGGTGCTAAATGGGTTTTCAATAGAAAGTTGAGCCCATACATCAGAGCAGGATTAACATTTTCATACCTCAACGTCACTTCCAACGCCGGATATCTTACATCAACTGTAACCCCTTCGTATGAAGTAAACTCTGCACTTATTCTCATAAAAAATTCTGCAGGTGGATTATACGGTCTCAATACAGGTGGAGGAATCCAGGTGCCAATTAGCAAGAGAAAAAATCTGCACGTTGAATTGCGATACACCTATGCTACTGGTGCCGATTTCGACCCGCTGAATCTTGGCTACTCCGCAGGATCCATTATTGCTGGCTTTAATATTTAAATTTTATGTACATCAGAATTACAAGTCTTATCGCTATTTGCGTATTATACGCATGCCAGGCTTCCAAAGAATATCCGCAACCATTTCCTGTTGTATCCACAGGCGAAGTTTCAGATATCAACGGGACCGGTTCACAGTTTAATGGAAGCATTGAAAGTCTTGGTCCAAATCAGAATGTTATCGATTATGGATTTGTGTGGGGTACAACCAATGATCCAACGATAAATACAGACGCCGAATATAGGTTTGAAGGTGGGCCGGTAAAAGGAAGCTTTTCAGCAAAAATAAACTTCGACATGACGGCAGGCGTATTTTACCATGTGCGGTCATTCGTACGGACGGACAAGTTAATCGTTTATGGTAACAGCATCTTATTCAAAAGTAAAGGAGCTCTTGTAAGATGGTTTTTTCTTAATGATCCGTTTACTCAATCCAGCTCCAATTATACCGGGATGACATTGACATCAAACGGCACATCATCGATTTACTATTGTTCAAACTTGTTGTATGATTACGATATTCAAAGAGAGACATTTACGAAGAAGGCCAATATGCCAGGGCAGGTCAGAAACTTCCCTTCATCGTTTTTTATAAATGGCAAGCTATACTATGGTTTTGGTCAGTCAGGTTCGACTTATTTCAACGATTTGTGGAGCTATGATCCGGCATTGAATCAGTGGAAAGCAGTTACGGGTATTCCTGTCAGCGCACGCGGCAGGATGATCTGTTTTACAATAAATAATAAAGCATACCTCGGGTTTGGCAAAGGTGAGTCTGCAGTAAATGATTTCTGGATGTTTGACCCTGCTTCAGGCTGGACTCAAATCCCTGCTACGTTGAAAAGTAACGGAACCGGAAATGCTACTTCTTTTGTCATCAACGGTAAAGCATATCTCGTTGGAGTGGTGGACCCGGGTTCGTCCACATCGTCAGCTGCTGATGTTTATATGTTTGATCCTTCAAATCTAAGCTTTACATTAAAAAATACTTTTCCAAATTTTGTAGCAGGATATAAGTCGACAGCGTCAGAAACGAAGGGCTATGTCGTAAGTGATAGCAAAACAGGTTCGTTGAATAAGCTATATGAGTATGATCCTGCAGCTGATTCGTGGAAAGTGCGAAGCAGCTATAACTTTGACGGTTTAACGTTATCACAGATTGTAATGGCGTATGGAGCAGGACATATTTTTGTCGGGCCGGGCTATAACTCGAATTTTTTTGTAAGGTTTTGGGATTATCCTGTAAGTGCTAACTGAATAAGACAAACTGAAGCCCTTAAAGATTGTGATATTGAATTGGGGCAGTTTGGATGTTCAACGAATCAGCCTTATTCACCAGTTTCTTGATCGCCTCAACAACAATCTCAGGCTCATCCAACTGTACATAATGGCCACTCTTCCACGCGGTGATGTGTTCTCCTTTTGTTGATAGCTGAGTGATCTCATTCTGCATTTGCACCCACATCGAATCCATGGTGTGGCCGAGTTTCTTAGGTAGAAAACCATATCTGGCCGGGTTTTCCCCCGTAATTACAATTAATGGAATGTCTCCGAAAGATGTGATGACGGCAGCTTCTTCGCCTAACGGTTTTAACTGACTGATCTCGTCCATTACACCAACAAGTGACACGGGTGTAAATGCGTTGGCGATGATATTAATAGAATCTGTTGGCAGTGTTTAAGGATATTGATTTTTATAAGAGAGACGGACAAAACCAATCTGCCGGGTGATGGACAATTGCTACTCCGGCTTTAGTTACTGGAAAGATTTCACGACCGCAACTCTTACGGCCAGCAGAGTATATTATGTCAGCACGTATAACACGTCACTTAATTGTATCAGTGAAGGACGTTCACCTGTGACAGTAACTGTCAATCCGATCATTGCTCCTGGCGGAGTCATGCAAGAGTCTATCCGTATAGAAGGGATTACACAGGACAACCAGATTTATACGTTGCCCACCGACCAAAAGACAACTCAAATTGCTTACCTCGATGGACTGCAGCGTGTTAATCAAAAAGTAATCGTAAAGGCAAGTCCTTAGGGAAAAGATATTGTTCAGCCGTTGGAGTTTGATGTGTTTGGACGAACATCCAAATCATATCTGCCATACATGGCTAATACAACCGACGGTTCCTTTCATTCGTCGTACGTTTCTTACCAGGCAGGTTTCTATAGTAATACTGCCGATAAAATCCAGGACGATGCAAATCCGTATGCAGTTTCTTCTTATGAAGATTCGCCATTGGGAAGAATAAAAGAACAAGGTGCCCCAGGAGCTTCATGGCAACCAGGCACTGGTCATACAACAAGAAATACGTTTAGCTTTAATCTTGCCGGTGAGGTCCGTAAGTTTAATACTGATGCTACCAGCAGCACTACTTACGTTGCAAACATTTTATCAAAGACTGAGCAACTGGATGAGAATGGAAATAAGATCATCATCTTCCAGGATTTTGGCGGAAAGACACTGCTTAAACGGCAGCAATTGGACGAGATCATTGGTGGCTCAACAGTTAACTTCCTTGATACTTATTATCTATACGATGAGATGGATAGAATTAAATATGTGGTATCACCCAAAGGTGTTGCGCAATTGCAATCCGGAGGATGGACATTCACACAAATGATATTGGACCAGTATGTTTATCAATTTGTTTATGATGCACGTGGAAGAATAGTTGAAAAGAAAGTACCGAGCCAGGGCTGGAGATATTTTGCTTACGATAAATTGAACCGGCTTGTGCTTGCCCAGGATGCTTACTTAAAAGCATTGAATAAGTGGATATTCTTCAAATATGATAACCGAGGTCAGCCAATCATGCAGGGACTGTATTTGAATGCTACACAAACTTCACGAGCAAGCGTACAGACAATACTGGACGGATTATATCCGACGTTTCCAAATACTACATACTATGAAACCCGCGGAACAATACTGCATGGTTACACCAAAGTCAGCTTTCCGGTAACCAATGCAGATAACAGTGCGCTGGAAATAATGACCGTCAATTACTTTGATGGGTATGATTTTGATTTCAATGGTACAGATGATTTTGGCTATACATATCAATCGCTACCCGGTGAGAAAACCACCAACGGTTTATCAAATGGGTTGCCAACGGGCTCAAAACGTATCATACTTGGAACCAGTAATTGGTTGTATAGCTATGTTTTTTATGACAAGTATGCTCGTCCGATACAAGTGAGAAGCAACAATCACCTGTCAGCAACGGTTGATAATTTATCAACCAATGTTTATGACTTTGAGAAAACGACTTATCGTAAAACGTATCACAATGCCGGCGCAGGAAAGGTCACTACCGTGCTCAATAGATTTTACTACACAGTGCAAGCTCAGTTGTACAAAGTATATCAGACGAATAATTCGGATGCAGAGCAATTAGTCGTTCAATATGAATACAATGAACTTGGACAGGTTGTTGCAAAGAAATTGCATAGTAAAGCAGGTGATGGTTCTTTTGTAAGTACTGATCCTTTGGTTGGTCAGCCGGGAGTTTTGTATAATATGAATATCACTAGCAGTAGTTATAGCAGCAGCCAGGCAACCTACAGGGCAACTCAAAGCATAACGTTAAGCAACGGCTTCCAGGTTGCTTCCGGAAACACATTCAGTGCAAAGATTGGTTACTCGCAGGCGGATGCGCAAGCTTATAACCTGGCGCACGAAGCTTTTGCCCAGGTCGTTGACTATCGCTATAACATACGGGGGTGGCTTACTTCCATTAACAATGCACAGCTAACAGTTGACAGCAGGAATGGAGACTCGAATGATTTCTTTGGAATGGAGCTATTGTATGACCAAAGTGAATCGGGTCTCAACAGCACAGCTGGCGATAAACGATTTGATGGCACTATCTCCGCAACCAAGTGGAAAGGAGCGGGGGCTGCTGCCGGCGCAGACAACCAGCGAAGCTATAAGTATGCGTACGACAAGTCCGGAAAGATGAAAAGCGCCAACTGGCAAGTTAGCCAGGCAGGGGCATGGACGAAAGAAGTCGGCGTTCAGAATGAAGCTCTTACCTACGATGAAAATGGCAACATTCTTTCATTGAAACGCAAGCATAACCTTCGCGGACTGAGCGGCATTACCCTGACTGCTACGGCGGAATTAACGGATGATCTTGCCTATACGTATGATTCCGGTGATCAGCTCAGCAAAGTGGAAGATGCTGTTGCCATGACCATTGGAAAAGGTGATTTTAAAGACGCGGATCACTCGACAACGGAATACACGTATAACAGTCACGGGGACATCACCCTGGATAAGAATAAAGGTATCAGTAATATAACCTATAATCATTTGCATAAGCCGGTGCTTATCAATTTTACCGATGGACATAAAATAGAATATATTTACGATGCAGCGGGCACCAAGCTCACAATGAAAACATATACTACGAGTGCAGCGTTACAAACGACCACGGACTATGTCAATGGGTTCATTTACACGAATGGCAATTTAAGCTTCTTCAGCTCACCGGAAGGAAGAGTTGTGAAAAACGGAAGTAACCTGGAATATCAATATGCAATTGCCGATCACCAGGGCAATACACGTGTGATTTTCACTTCCGCCGCACCAGTTGCAACAACCGTAACGGCTACGTATGAAGATGCAGCACAGGTGGCGGAGTTAAACATATTCACCAATAGCTATCCGACCGGCGGGGCTATTAATGGAATTGCCACCAATGCGCACACCGGTACAAAATCACAACTATTAAATGGTGGTTATGCAGGAATGGTGGGAGTAGCCAAAAGTTTCAAAGTGTATCCGGGTGACCAGGTAAAGATAGAAGCGTATGCGCGGTACAATGCGCCAACCGGTTCTACCAGCCAACTGGCCAACTTTGCACAAGCGATTCTTTCAGCATTTGGTTTGCCAATACCGGTTGGCGGCGAAGCAGGAACGGCATCTTCAGCCCTGCAGGGGTGGGGGTTAATGGAAGCCGGTGGTCTTGCCGATGGAACTCCCAATGATGGAAGCATTAAAGCATTTGTCAACATTATATTATTTGACAAGGATTATAAGTTCCTGGACGTGACGTATGCGGCTGTTACCAGTACTGGTTCACCTGCTTTGGTCAGTGCAAGCTATACGGTAAAAGAAGCGGGCTATGCATACATGTATATCAGTAACGAGCATGCGACATTAACCGACGTTTATTATGATGATGTTTCGATGACGGTCACACCTACCAGTGTTGTTCAATACAGTGAATATTATCCCTTTGGATTACAGACGGCGAATAGCTGGACCAGAGACAACACAACGAATAACTTCCTGTATGATGCAGGTAACGAGTTGAATGACCAGACCGGATGGTATGAGATGTTCTTCAGAGGGTATGATCCGGCATTGGGAAGAATGCTTCAGGTAGATCCACTGGCAACAAAGTATTTAAGCTATACACCGTATCAATATGCATTGAATAATCCAGCTTTACTTAATGACCCGTTTGGAGATAGAATTTCCGATAGGGGTGATGAAGTGTGGTATAACTTAGGTGGGGATGCTGGAAATCCTGATCGAGGAATGGGTGGCGGAGGAGGTTGGTCCAGTGATATGTGGGAATTAATCGATGCAAACCTCAAAACAGTTCCTGTATCATTCTTTACAACTGTGATGTATTCCAATATTATGTCAATGTTTAGAAGTGGAGCTGAAGGTCAGATTTACGGCT
>Ga0123336_10001998_pt1 | contig 18054 bp, 12 predicted proteins | sample SSSSmetaG_FD_96466 | JGI IMG/M metagenome (GOLD analysis project Ga0123336, IMG submission 96466) | Glacier valley bacterial and archeal communities from Borup Fiord, Nunavut, Canada, to study Microbial Dark Matter (Phase II) - ​SSSS metaG | ecosystem: Environmental > Aquatic > Freshwater > Ice... | reverse complement strand
GTCAAAGGCGTGACTGCGGGCACGACCCAAGGCACCAGCCTCGGTCTCAAGGGCCCAGGTGGCGACGCCACCGACTTCATCCCCATCCCGCGTTACTACGACTATCAGGTGCAGCTCGGCTACACGCTCGGCCGCGACGAGAACGTCGAGCTGTTCCTGTTGGCCTCGAACGACAAGCTGCAGCGCAACGTGCCGTCAGCCGACCCGTCCAACGTCAAACGCGAGACGACCGAGCAGACCTTTTATCGCGTGTTTCTGCGCTACACCAAGCTCAACAGCGACGGCTCGAGCCTGAGCATCACGCCGTCGTTCGGCTGGGATCGGGCGTCGACCGTGCAGCAGTTTGGCCTGGTGCCCACCACGCTCGACACCACCGGCTATCGCTATGGCCTCCGCGCCGCCTATCGCCGCAAGCTGGCGCGTTTTGCCACGCTGTCGGCCGGGCTCGATCTGCATGGCCAGCTGCAAGACACCTCGCGCTTCGGTTCCATCAACCGGCCGGCGCGTGAAGGCGACATCTTCGTCTTCGGACAGGCGCCCGGCGACGACGTCAACTTCGACTCCTGGTCGACGCACATCGTCGACGCAGCACCGTATGCCTTCGTCGAATTCAAGCCGCACAAGACTCTGACCCTGACGCCTGGCGTGCGTTTCGACGGTTATTACCTCGAGGGCAGCCGCGTCGTGCCGCAGTCGGGCCAGCTGCCGCCGGTCGGCTACTCGCGCTTTCTCTATGCCGTCGATCCCCGCCTGCAAATCAGCTATCGGCCGCACAAACGGCTCGGGATCTCCGTCGCTGTCGGCCTGTTTCACCAGGCGCCGGAGCCAGCCGATCTGTCGGCGGTGTTCGGCAATCCCAAGCTTGGGCTCTCGCAAGCGGTGCACCTCAGCCTGGCCTTCGACATCAAGCTGACCGGCACGCTCAATCTGCAAGCGGTCGGCTTTTACAAAGACCTCAGCGACTTGCCCATCCGCAACGTGCTGTCGACGCCGCCCTTGGCGCAAGCGCTGACCCAGGACGCCGTTGGTCGCGTGTACGGCGGCCAGGTCATGCTGCGTCAGGAATTGTGGAAAGGCTTTTTCGGCTGGGTGACCTATTCGATCTCGCGTTCCGAGCGCCGCAATCATCCGGGTGAAGCCTATCGGCTGTTCGACTTCGACCAGACGCATTCGTTGACGGTGGTGGCGAGCTACGAATATCGCCATTGGATCTTTGGGACACGCTTTCGCTGGTCGAGCGGGTTTCCGCGCACGCCTGTCGTCGCTGCGTATTACGATCCGCGCGGCGATCAATATCAGCCCATCTTTGGCGCGCAGAATTCCATCCGCGTTCCCGATTTCTTGCAGCTCGATCTGCGCATCGATCGCAACTTCACCTTCCGGCGGGCGTCGCTCGATATCTACCTCGACGTGCAGAACATCACCGCGCGCTCCAATCCGGAGGAGATCGTCTACAACTTCGACTTTTCCCGTCGCGGCTACATCAGCGGCCTGCCCGTATTGGCCGTCCTCGGCGCCAAGGTGCAATGGTGAGGCTCGCCGAGCGCAGAGCGAGCGCCAGCGAGCTGCGCGCGGAAGGCGAGCCGCATCCAATGGTGAGGCTCGCCGAGCGCAGAGCGAGCGCCAGCGAGCTGCGCGCGGAAGGCGAGCCGCATCCAATGGTGAGGCTTGTTTTGCTAACGGTCTTTTTGGCCGCGTGTCAGCCTGACCTAGGCCCGAGCTCGTCGGTGGTCAATCGGCTGCGCCTCCTTGCGGTCCAGATGGAGCCGGCCGAGGTGGTGCCCGGCACCGTGGCCACCTACACCGCGCTCGTCGGTGACGCCAATGGCCCGGCCAGCCCCACCATCAACTGGTCATATTGCCTGGCGCCAAAACCGCTCAACGAAAACAACACCGTCGCCAGTGCCTGTCTCTTTGACCCAACCATGGCGTCCGTGCTCGGCGCAGGGCCGAGCGTCATGGCCAACGTCCCCGTCAACGCCTGCGCGCTCTTTGGCTCGTCGCCACCACCGCAAGACCCGACCTCGCCGCCGCTACGCCCGCGCGACCCCGACGTCACCGGCGGCTACTATCAGCCCATCCGCGTCGACGACAGCCTCGAGCCCACCTTTGCGCTGCAGCGCATCACCTGCGATCTGGCCAACGCCACCACCGACCAGACCATCGCCTATCGCATGACGTACAAGGCCAACACCAACCCGACTCTGACGGCCGTCAGCGCCCGGGCCAGCGACGGCAGTGAGCTCGATCTGAACGCGCTGCCGGCCAACACCGCCATCACCCTCCACGCAGAATGGCTGCCCGAAGCCGCCGAAACCTTCCCGGTCTTCGACCTCAACACCCGCACGCTCCGCGATTCGCGTGAGTCGCTGCGCGTGTCCTGGTATGTCACCGGCGGCACCTTGCTCCTCGATCGCTCGGGCCGTGCGTCCGACGATCTCGAGGTCTTCGCCGAGAACACCTGGGCGACGCCTCCGCCAGGTCCAGCCCATCTGTGGGCGGTGCTCCGCGACAGCCGCGGCGGTGTCGGCTGGCTCGACTACGCGGTGACCATGAAGTAGGCTGGTCGACGTAGATTCTGTGAAGACGCCGCCCGATCGTCCCGATCCAGACTTCACCGGCACCTCCCGCTTCGAGATCGTACGTCGCCTCGGCGCTGGCGGCATGGGCGTGGTCTACGAGGCCATCGACCACCAGCGCAAGGAGCGTGTGGCCCTGAAGGCCTTGAAGGCCCTCGGCCCGACGGCGCTCATCCGCTTCAAGAGCGAGTTCCGTGCGCTCTGCGATCTGGAGCATCCCAACCTCGTCAACCTGCTCGAGCTCGAAGGCCAGGGCGAGGCGTGGTTCTTCACCATGGAGCTCGTCGAGGGCAAGTCGCTCCTCGGCTACATCCGCACGCAGGATGTCACCAACGAGGCGGAGCTGCACACCATCGACGCGCTGGCGGCTACCGTCGCTGAGGTGCCCGACGATGACAGCCCCACCGATCCCGATTCGACGATCGGCAACACCGTCAATCTGCGCCCACGCAGCCACAAGCCACCGTCGCTGCCGCGCTATCATGAAGCGCGCCTGTGGGAATCGCTGAAGCAGCTCGCCGTCGGGCTCGAGGCGCTGCATGCCGCCCAAAAAGTCCATCGCGACGTCAAGCCGAGCAATGTCCGCGTGACGCCAGAGGGCCGCGTGGTGCTGCTAGATTTTGGCCTGGTGCGCGCGCTCGACGAGTCCGAGGAAGAGGGCGCCACCAATCGTTATCTGGTCGGCACCGTCGAGTACATGGCCCCCGAGCAGGCAGCCGGGGTCGCAGTCGGTCCCGCCGCCGACTGGTATGCCTTCGGGGTCATTCTCTACGAAGCGCTCAGCGGCCGGCTGCCGTTCTCCGGGCCCTGGCGCGAAGTGCTGGCGCGCAAGCAGGCCGAAGATCCTCCCGAGCTGGTGGCCACCGACGCGCCGCCTGCGCTGGTGTCGCTGTGTCGGGGTCTGTTGCGCCGCAATCCGTCCATGCGAGCGACGGGTGCCGAGGTCCTGGCGACGCTGGGCGGCGACTCGCCCCTTGGCGCCGCGCGCCTGCCCTTTGTCGGCCGGGTCCGCGAGCTGGGCCTCCTGGAAGGCGCCTTTGCCGACACCCGGCTCGGCCGCGGGGCGGTGGCCCTCGTCGAGGGTGAGTCGGGCGTGGGCAAGACGGCCCTGGTGCGTGAGCTGACCCGGCGCCTTCACGAGGACGTCGAGGATCTGGTCGTCTTGCACGGTCGCTACTACGAGCGCGAAGCGGTGCCCTATCGCGCCTTTGACGGCGTCCTCGACGCGGCGGCGCGTTTTCTCCTGGGACAGCCGGCCGATCTGGCGGCGTCGATCTTGCCAGTGGACATCGATGCCCTGGGAGCCGTGTTCCCGGTCATGGCCGCGGTACGGGCGGCCATCGACCCCGACCGGCCCCTGTCCACGGCCGATGAGCTCGATCCGCACATCCGGCGGGCGCGCATGTTCGCCGCCGCGCGCGAGCTCTTCACGCGTCTTGCGCGACGTTTTCCGACGGTGGTGGTCATCGACGACATCCAGTGGTCCGATGCTGACAGCCGCGTCATGTTGCTGGAGGTGCTGCGCGCACCGGCCGCGCCGCTTTTGGTGGTGGCCACGCTGCGCTCGGTGCCCGAGGATCCCGGTCGCGCCACCCGCTCGCTCGAATTCTTCCGCCAGCTCGCGCCGATGCAGGTCGGGCACCTCAAGCTGTCGGGCCTCAGCAGCGACGAGGGACGGGCGCTGGTGGCCGCCATCGCGCCCACCCGGGCCAGCCTCTTCGACGAGCCGCGTTTTCGCCGCATCCTCGACGAGTCGGCCGGCCATCCCATGTTCCTGGCGGCGCTGTGCGCGCGTCCGGCCGAGGACGTCGCGGCCACGCTCGACGACGTGCTGCGCGCCCGCGTGGCCACCATGTCGGTCGAGGCCCAGGCGCTGTTGCAGCTCACGTCGCTGTCGCCGGGGCCGCTGGCACAAGAGGTGGCGCTGCGGGCGTCGGGCCTGCCGCTTGCCGACTATGTGCGGGCGACGGCGGCGTTGCGCACTGCGAGCCTGCTGCGGGCCACCCGCGAGCGCAACCAGGACGCCATCGAACCGTTTCACGATCGGGTGCGCGAGGCCATCGGCGGCATGTTGTCGGTCGAACAGCGACGACAAGGCTCGGCGCGCCTCGGTGCCGCGCTCGAGTCGCTCGACTGGCCCGACGCCGAGACGCTGTTCCGCGCCTGGCGCGCTGCCGACGATCGCCCGCGCGCCGCCACCTGGGCCGAGCGCGCTGCGCAAAAGGCCTCGCAGCTCTACGCGTTCGATCGCGCCGCCAGCTTGTACACCGAAGCCTTCGCGCTCAGCGACGACGCCCTTGGCAAGCAGCGGCTGCGACGGCAGATCGCGCAAGCACTCATCGACGCGGGCCGCGGTCCCGAGGCTGCTCTGGCGCTCACCGAAGCGGCCAAGGACGCCGCGCCCGCCGAAGCGCTCGAGCTCCGTCGTCGCGCCGCCGAGCAGTTGTTGCGCTCCGGGCGCATCGACGAAGGCCTCACCGCCATTCGCGGCGTCTTGAATGCAGTCGGCATGCGCTTTCCACCAGGTGGCCCGCGCACGGCGATTGCGTCCTTGCTCGGCCGGCGCCTGCAGCTCAGCCTCCGCGGCGAGGGCTACACCCCAAGAGCTGCGGCGTCGCTGCCGGCCGAAGAGCTGACCCGCATCGACGTCTGCTGGTCGGTGGCCGGCGTGCTCAGCATGGTCGACACCGTGCGCGGCGCGTATTTTCAAACACGCCATTTGCTGTTGGCTCTGCGCGCTGGGGAACCGTTCCGCATCGCGCGCGCTTTTTCCGTCGAGGCCGGCTTCTCGGCGGCGTCCGGCGGCTCAGCCAGTCGCCGCACGGCACGCCTTCTCGACGTGGCGCGCGCCATGTCCGTCGAGATCGGCGATCCCTATCTGGCAGGCTGGGTGCGCGGCTGCGCGGGCGTCGCCGCCGGGCTCGAAGGCCGTTTCGTCGACGCGCTCACCCTCTGCAAAGAGGGCGAGGCCATCCTCGCCGGCGCGGTCTCCTGTGTGGCCTGGGAAAAGCACACCATGGTCTTTTTCCGCAACTGGTCGCTGGCCTACCTCGGTCAGCTCACCGAGCTCGGCCGGCTGGTGCCCGAAGATCTTCGGCACGCCGAGGAGCGCGGCGATCTCTACGGCGTGGCCGTCCTGCGCATGGGTCTGTGCACGCTGCCGCTGCTCGCCGCCGATGATCCCGACGCGGTGCGCAGCGGCGTCGAGCTGGTCATGCAGCGCTGGTCGCACCGGGCCTTCATGGTCGAACACTGGTGGGAGCTTCTGGCCCTGTGTCAGGCCGATCTGTACGACGGCAGCGACGAAGCGGCGCGGGCGATGATCGATCGCATCGACCACGCCTGGCCGCCGATGCGCGGCTCGGCCATGCTGCGCGTGCAACTGACCCGCCTCGAAGCCACGCATCTTCGCGCCCGCGCCCTGGTGCATCGCGCCCGCGCCGGGGATCGCCACGCCGCCCGCCGCGCCGAGGCCGACGCGCGCGCCATTGCCAGAGAACGCATGCCGTGGTCGACGCCGCTTGGCCTCCTCATCGAGGCGGCGCTGCTCTCTCAGCGCGGTGACAAAGTCGGTGCCATTGATCGCCTGGCAAAGGCAGAGGCCGCGCTCGACAGCCAGGGCATGGTGCTGTATGCCGCGGCTGCCCGTCGGCGTCACGCTGAATTGTCGGCAGGGGAGGGCGCTGCAGCGGTGGTCGCTGCCGTCGACGAATGGCTGCGTGGACGTGGTGTACGCGACCCCGTCAAGTTTTCCCGGATGCTCGCGCCCGGCTTCTAGCGCAGGCTAGAGCGACACGCCCTTCCGTCGGTGGCAGCCGGCGCGACCACCTTTCTCCACATACTGCTGATGATATTCCTCGGCCTTGTAGAACGGCACGGCGGCGACGATCTCGGTGACGATCTTGCCCGGCACCTCACCCGACTTTTGCAGCTTGTCACGCGAAGCCGTCGCGGCCGCCTTCTGCTGCGCGTCGAAGAAAAAGATCACCGACCGATATTGCTCGCCCTCGTCGGGACCTTGACGGTTGAGCGTGGTCGGATCGTGCAGATCCCAGAACAGCGCCAAGAGCTGCTCATAGGTCACCGACTTGGGGTCGTACTCGACATACACCGTCTCGGCATGCCCGGTATCACCCGAGCACACCCGACGGTAGCCGGGGTCGACCACATGGCCGCCGGAGTAGCCGACCGCAGTCGCCACCACGCCCTTTTGCTTGCGGAATTCTTCCTCGACACCCCAGAAGCACCCCGCCGCAAAGCCGGCCAGCTGGGTCGGCGGCAGCGTCGCTGGCGCGGTCTTGGTCTTGTAGAGGCCGCGTGCAGTCAGCTGCGCCGGATTCGCCGCCACCGGGCCCGCCTGCGAGAGCGCATACAGGGCCACGCCACCCACCAACACCGCCACAGCGACGGCGCGCATCACTTGGCCGGCTCCGGCTTCGGCTTCTCGCCTTCGGGCACTTCCTTCAGCGCTGCGCCGTTGATGCAGTAACGGAGGCCAGTGGGCTTGGGTCCGTCGTCGAAGACGTGGCCGAGATGACCGCCACAGCGGCTGCAGCGTACTTCATCCCGCACCATGCCGAGGGTGGTGTCCGATTCGCTGGCCACTGCGGTCTTGGTGACCGGCGCCCAAAAGCTCGGCCAGCCGGTCCCCGAGTCGAACTTCTCGTCGGAGCGAAACAGCTCCTGCCCGCAGGCGGCGCATAGATAGTGATACTTGCCGGCGTGCGGCTTGGCCATCGGCGACGAGAACGGACGCTCCGTCCCCGACTCGCGCAGCACCCGATACTGCTCGGGGGTCAACAGCTTCTTCCACTCGTCGTCGGTCTTTTCCACTTCGTGCCTCCCATGTGAAGCGCCCTTCGGCGCGGCAACACTGGCCGGGGTTTGACAGCCCAGCAAGACTCCCAACACACCCGCCATCCAAAACGTCCGACGCATGTTGTGCCTCCGCAATCGACTGCAGCTACTACGTTGGCCGTTTCGGCCGGTTACGGTGTCTCTGTCAAGTGTTTGTAACTACAGGGCAAAGAAGTCTTTGATGCGTTCCAAGATGCGTTCTTTTTCGGAGCTCTCACGCGCTGCCCGGGTGCTTTCGTCGAGATCCTCACGCACCGCGACGAGGACCATGCGGCGCTTGGCGAGCTTCGCCGACAGCTCGCCGGCAATGGCCGGCCGTTCCCGTAAGATATGCTCGAACGCGGTTTTGTCGAGGCGGTAGCAGACGGTGTCGGTGAGCGCGACGACGTCGGCCTGGCGCGGCTCGCCGGTCATGAGGCCCATCTCGCCGAAGAAGTCCGGCGCCTCGATCTGGGCCACCACTTTGGTCATCCGCTCCATCTGAATGCGGATCTCGGCCCGGCCCTGCGCCAGAAGATAGAGCCAGTGCGCCGTCGCTCCCTGGCGGGTCATGCGCTCGCCGGCAGAAAACGGCACCTCGACCAGATGCTCGGCCAGATGATGGATTTCTTCCTCGGTCAGCGGGTGAAAGAGGTCGACCGATTGCAGCGCGCGCTCACGCTGCTGATGGTGCCGGGCCAAACGATCGGCCTGGTACTTGGATGCGTCGTGGGTGAACAGCGTCCGGGCGGGGCGGGCAAACGGAATCTGCGCCCGCTCGAGGGCCGACCAGATCCGTGCGCGGACGGCGGAGCTGGTGGGATCGTCGGCAGATGAGTCGGTGAGCCAGTAGCGAACGGCATACATGGCGTAGCTGTCGCGGCCGTCTTTTGCAAAGTCCATGCAGATGCAATTGGGTTGCGGATCGGGGCTGACCCGCTCGATCGGCGAGCTGCGCAGCGCGTCCTCGACGGCAGCGATGACCGTGGCCGGCGCAAAACGAAAATCGACGTGAAAATATACCCACATGCGATACGGCACGGGCCCGCCATCGCGCTTGCCGAGAATGGTGATCGTCGACGCCAACAGCGACGAGTTGGGCACCACCATGGTCGTCCAGTCGCGTGTCTCCAGCACCGTATGGCGCCAGCCGATCTCGGTCACACGACCCTGCTTGCCGTTCTCCAGCATGAGCCAGTCACCGACGTGGATGCTGCCGTCGAGCTGCAGCGCCACGCCGCCCAAGATATTGCCGAGGGTGGCTTGCAGCGACAGCGCCAGGATACCGGAGACGATGGCCGAGCCGGCCAGCACCGTCGTCAGCTCGACGCCGCGCGCCCGCAAGATGGCGACGGTGGTGACGATGTACGCCACGCCGGTGACCAGGTCGGAGACGATGGTCGTCGGATCGAGGCGCACCAGACGCAGGACCACATCGAAGAACAACAGCGACGCCAGATTGATGATCGCCGCCGCCTCGCAGATCGCCGCGAACAGATCGACCCGCCCGGCCCATGCTTCTTGGTCGAGCGCGCGCAGGGCATAACGGACGCCGACCGCCGACAGATAAAGGCCGAGCAGCACGAGGAGACGCTTCATCCGTCGACGGCGCTTGGGCACGAAGCGGTTGACCAAAAGCGCGCTGAACAAGACGCCGACGCTGATGAACAGAGGAAGCCAGTTGGAGAGCTGATCCACGAGTCGACGGTATCACGACGCAAACGGGCTGGCGTCGCCGCCGGGGCGAGGTATTGTCCCCGCGTGACCGAGACCCCACTTGAGATCTGCGTCGCACGAAGAGACGAGCGGCGCGCCGAGCGCCAACGGTTGGAGCGCCGCGATCGCTCGTTGTCGACGGCGCGGCTGGTGGCGTTCGGCATCGGTTTCGTGGTGGCGGTCCTGGCCGCCGAGCACCAGCTCCACTGGGGCTGGACCGCGTTGCCGTTGGCGTTGTTCGTCGGGTTGGTCGTGGCCCATGCGCGCGCGCTCGACCGGCGGCGACGGGTGGCGCGTCAGGAGGCGTTCTGGGAGCGGGGTGCGGCGCGGATCGAAGGGCGCTGGATGGGCCAGCCCGGCTACGACGACGGTGCGCGTTTCTCGTCGCCCACACATCCGTATGCCGGAGACCTCGACCTGTTCGGCAAGGCGTCTTTGTTCGAACGGATCTCGTCGGCGCGGACCGCGGCGGGGGAAGCTTGCCTGGCCGAGTGGCTGTCGCAGCCCGCCAGTGCCGTCGAGGCGCGGGCGCGTCAGGCGGCAGTGCGCGCGCTCGTCGGCCGGACGTCTTTGCGCGAGGCGCTGGCGGTGGTGGGCGCCGACGTACGGGCCGAGGTGGAGCCGAAGCGGATCATGGAATGGGCCGAGGCGCCGCCGGCCAAGGTGCTGCTTGCCGGTTGGTTGTTGCCAGTGTGCATCACGCTGGCGACAGCGGCGGTGGCGGTGACCGGCTGGTGGATCTGGAGCGGGGACTGGCGGCCGTATCTACCGCTGGCGCTGATCAATGCCGCGGTGTGGATGGCGCTCGGCAAAGCGGTCAAGCAGGTGAGTGGGACGGTGCGTCGGCCGGCGTCGGAGCTCGATGTGCTGTCGGCGGCCTTGGCGCTATTCGAGGCCGAGCCGAGCCTCGGCGAAGAGGGCGCGCCCGAGCGGCTCCGTGCGCTGCGTGCCCGGCTCATCAGCGACGGACAGGCGGCTTCGTTTCACGTCGGCGTCCTGCGCGGGCGGCTCAGTCGGCTGAATTGGCAATACAATCAATTCTTTGCAATATTTGGTTTTTTTCTCATGTGGGGTCCGATGTGGGCGTCGATGGTCGAGCGCTGGCGGGTGCGGCTTGGCGGCGATCTGCACGGCTGGCTGTCGGCGCTGGCCGAGCTCGAGGCGCTGACCTCGCTGGCCGGCTTCGCCTGGGAGCGGCCGGAGGACACCTTCCCCGAAATCACCGACGGTCCGACGCCGCGCTTCGTCGCCGAAGGCCTCGGCCACCCGTTGATTGGCCCGCCGGAGGAGCGCTGTATTCGCAACGACGTTGCATTCGACAATGGATTGCAACTGATGATGGTGAGCGGATCGAACATGTCCGGGAAGAGCACGCTGTTGCGCTCGGCCGGCACGGCCGTCGCCCTGGCGTTGGCCGGTGCGCCGGTGCGAGCCCGCAAGCTGTCGATGTCGCCGCTGCAAGTGGGCGCGACGCTGCGCGTGCAGGATTCGTTGCAAGAAGGAGCCTCGCGCTTCTACGCCGAGATCACCCGGTTGCGCGCCGTCGTCGAGCTGAGCCGGACCACGAGTGGGCCGCCACTGTTCTTCCTCCTCGACGAGATCTTGTCGGGCACCAACTCGCACGATCGCCGTCTCGGCGCCGAGGCAGTGGTCAAGAACCTGGTCGCCGCCGGCGCCATCGGCTTTTGTACCACGCACGATCTGGCCCTCACCGAGGTGGTACCGGCGCTGGGCGTCGCAGCGGTCAACGTCCACTTCGAGGACCAGGTCGACGGCGACAAGCTCGTGTTCGACTACCGCATGCACGAGGGCGTGGTGCGCCGATCCAATGCGATTGCGCTGATGCGCGCCGTGGGCCTGCCCGTCTGATCACCGTCGCTGCACTGCCGGCCAGCGCCGAAAAAGACTACCCAGGTCTCAGCACCGGTGTCGGCGAGGACCTGGCCTGTTGGCCGTGTTGGGACGTCGCCGTCGGGCGCAGCACCATCGCGTTTTCCGTCGCCACCGAGCTGGTCGTCGTCTGTGGCCGTGGCCGCTTCGTCGCTGGAGACCAATCCCTCGAGGTGAAGGTCGGTGCGTGGCTGCAGATCCCAGCCGGGACGCAGATGGAGTGCGAGGTGACGGCCGTGGTCAGCTTTCGCTCGCGGGCCGTGCTGCGTAGCCTGGATTTCTCGTCGCTGGCGTCTTGTCCGGCCAGCTCGGTCCGCGGTGATTTTGAGCCAGTTGCGGCCGTCCTGCCCGAGGGCTCGCCGTTTCAGGATCGCGCGGTGTATCTCTCGTCGGCGACGGGGCCTTTGTTCGGTGCGTTGTTCGGCGTCCCCCGTGCCCGACTCGATCTGTCGCGCATCCGGACCCCTGGGCGGTTGGATTGTCTGTTCTCGTGGGGCCCGGTCGGTGTGGCGCATCGACCGCAGCACGCCGATATGCCGCCGGTGCTGCTGCGGCTCCGGTCGAGTGGCCATCCCGCACTGGCTATTCCGACGCTGGCGGTGCACGGCGGCGACGGACACGTCCTGGAGCAGGTTGCATTTTTGGCGGGACTTTTGCCCGAGCTCACGCACAACGAAGAGCTGTTCCTCAGCCGTGGTCCAAGACTTCTGCGCTGGACACCGTCTGAGCCGGGCCTTTCACTCCTCGACGCACTCGGTCCGTATCTGCTGCCATCATCGCCGCCAGCGACGGCGCCGCCGCAGACGGAGGCGATCCTCGAAGCCCTCTTGTCGTCGCTGTGGCAGCCCGGCCCCGACGACGGCTTCTATCGCTGGATGAATCACCCCGTTGCTGTGCCCTACGATCTCGGCGCTTTCTCGTGCCCCTACCTCGACGTCTTGTCGCCGGCGTTTGGCGCCCGCTGGCGGCTTGCCGTCGCCTGCGCCGCCGACGAGAGCGCGGTCGATGCCGACGTCGGCGTCACCATCACCTGCCTGGCCGTCGAAGGGGCCACCTCCCGCTGGCGCGTCTTTTGGCACCTTCATCACGAACACGTCGAATGGGAATACCGCGTGCGTCTCGACGAAAGCGGTCTCATCTGGGGGCGCTCTCTCGTCGACCAGTCCGACTGACAAAATGAGCAAATGGCCGGCCAACAATGCTAGGGTCCGCCGCATGGAGACCACTCGTTCCTCGGACCCAGCCGCCACGAAGACCAAACCCGTCGCTGGCACCACGACCCATGGGGCGACCATCCCCTGTCACGACCCGGCCACCGGCGCCTCGCTCGGCGAAGTGACGGCCATGTCGGCCGCCGAGGTGCAGTCGCGCATCGCCCGCGCCCGCCTGGCACAGGCCGCGTGGGGCAAGACCTCGTTTGCCGAGCGTCGTCGTGTGCTTGGGCGCCTGCTCGACTATCTCCTCGATCACACCGACGAGCTCGTCGACGTGGTCTGCCGCGATGCCGGCAAGACCCGCGAGAACGCGCTCCTCGGCGAAATCTGGCCGGTCTGTGAAAAGCTGCGCCACACCATCGCCACCGGCGAGCGCGACCTCAGCCCGGAGCGGGTTTCGCCGGGCCTTCTGATCCACAAAGTCGCCCAGATCGAGTACCAGCCGCTCGGCGTCATCGGCGTCATCTGCCCGTGGAACTTCCCGCTGCAGAACGTCCTTGGCCCGGTGATCCCGGCGCTGATGGCCGGTAACGCCTCGCTGGTGAAGGTCTCGGAATGGACCTCGTTCTCTGCGCCGCGCTTCCAGGCCATGTTCGACCAGGTCCTGCGCGAGTCCGGCCACAGCGCCGACCTCGTCCAGATCTTGACCGGCTACGCCGAGACCGGCATCGCGCTCGTCGCTGGCGGCGTCGACAAGATCGTCTTTACCGGGTCCATGCCCAACGGCAAGCGCGTCCTCGCCGACAGCGCCAAGACGCTCACGCCGGTGATCTTGGAGCTCGGCGGCAAAGACCCGATGATCGTCTGTGACGACGCCGAAATCGAACAAGCCGTCCACGCAGCCATGGCCGGTACCTTCATCGCCTCGGGCCAGATGTGCCTCGCTGCCGAGCGTCTCTTGGTGTTCGACGCCGTCCACGATGCCTTCGTCGCCCGCGTCGTCGCCGAGGCCTCGCGCTTGCGTCAGGGACCGCCACTCGAGGGGCGCCTCGTCGACGTCGGCGCCATGACCATGCCCGGGCAGGTGGACATCGTTGCCAAGCTCGTCGACGACGCCGTCAAGAAAGGCGCCCGCGCCGTGGTCGGCGGTCACCGTGGCGAAGGAACGAGTGGCCAGTTCTTCGAGCCCACCGTGCTCGTCGGTGTGACGCCCGACATGGCCATCGCCAAGGAAGAGACCTTCGGCCCCGTCATGTGCATCTTCCGCGTCAAGGACGACGCCGACGCGATTCGCCTGGCCAACTCCACCGCCTACGGCCTCGGCTCGACGGTGTTCAGCAAAGATGCCAAGCGCGCCCGCCGCATCGCCGACCAGCTGCGCGCCGGCTCGACCATCATCAACGACTTTGGCCTCGCCTACATGGCCAACGATCTGCCCTTCGGCGGCGTCGGTGGCTCGGGCTTCGGTCGCCTCAACGGCCGCGAGGGTCTGCGCGCCATGTGCAACATCAAGTCGGTCATGACCGACCGCTTCCCGTTCCACCGCCCCATCAAGCTCTACCCGGTGCAGGCCGGCGACTACGCCCGCACCAGCGCCACCATCAACCTGCTCTACCGTCGCTCGGTCAAGAAACGCTTCGAGGCCCTCGTCAGCCTCGTGCGCGGTCTGTTCTAGCCCAACGCCCCGATCGACTACTGATAGGTGGCGCGGCTCAAGGTGACGATGGCGCTGCCGACGCTGTTGGTGTCGCCGCGCACGGGGCTGGTGGTGCCGCCGAGGTCGGTGATCATGCCGCTCTGCGTGCGGAAGCCGATGCGCCCCGTGCCGCCGCCGCCGCCGCCCGCGAAGCGCGGAGTGCCGGCCGTGTCGGCGCCGTTCGATCCCTGGCCGCCGCCAGCCGCGCCGCCGTCGCCGCCGCGGCTGCCTTGGCCGCCGCCGCTGCCTCCCGCCGCGCGCGTGGCGTCGGCCGTGCCAGACCCGCCCAGCATGCCATTGTCGCCGCCGCCGCCGGCGCCGCCATTGACCGCGATGAGCGCGCCAGTGCCGAGCTGGATGGAGGTGGCCTCGAAGAAGATGAGCCCGCCAGCGCCGCCGCCGCCACCGCCACCACCGACCGCGCCCGCCTTGCCACCACAGCCGCCGGCGTTCATGAGGCCCTTCAAGATGAGCACGCCATTGGCCGAGATCTGGAAGGCGCCGCCGCCTTTGCCGCCTGCGCCGGCCGGGGCGGTCACTCCGCCCGAGCCGCCGCCCGAGCCGCCGATCAACAATGGATCAGCGACGGTAAAATCCCCAAACGGCACGCCACCGGCGCCGCCCGAAGCTGCGCTACCGTTGCCGCCTCGACCGCCAGAGTCGCCGTAACCGCCGCCGCCCCCACCGCCGAGACCTGTGCCACTACCGCCGGCGCCGCCGCCTCGCACGCCACCGCCGTTGCCGTTGTTGGCGTCGTTCCAGACACCGCCAATCTGCGATCCCACCGTCGGTGGCATGGTGCAACTGCCGACCAGGTCGACATTGCCGGCCAAGGTCACATCGCCATTCACCACCCATGTCACCGGGTTCCTGCCGGTGAAGTGCAGGGTCGCGCCGCTCATCACCGTCAGCGACGCGAACCCAAAGATGCCGGTCCGCACGGTGGACCCTGTCTGGCTGGCGACGCGGAAGGTGACGCCGTCGCCAAGTCCCATCGCCGCCGCACGGGTGAAGCCGCCCGAGATGGCGCCCGACTCGGTGTCGAAGGTGGTGTCGGCGGTGATGGTCACCATGGCCGTTGCTGTCGAGGAATCGGTGGATTCAGCCGGGCCGCTCGGCTGCAAAACCTGACAACGCGCCTTGCCGGAGAGCGCGCCGCAGCCACCTGCGCAGGAGGTGGTGTCGAAGCCGCTGCCGTCGGCGCGACAGACGAGCACGCTTTTGCCGTCGGTGGAGCAGTGGTTGTCGGTGTCGGGATTGCAGCCGCTACCGCCGTCGGGGCTGGGCGCAGTGAAGTCCACCGTCGCTGTCGCGCACCCTGGGACCGCCAGCACTGTGGTCTGCGCCGAGCCCGCCCGCGCTGCGCCGTTGAAGGCGTTGATGCGTAAGGTGACCGTCTTGCCGTCGGGATAGGCGGCGAAGTCGACCTCCAGCGTCGCGGTGCGCCCGCCTTTGGGCCAGTCGAACTTGTTGCGGAGCTCCGAGCCGTCGGGCAATGCCGCCACGGCCTCGATGGAATCGGCGTCGCTGGCACTGCCACCGAGGACCACGGTGACGAAGAAAGTGCCGCTCTTGCACGTCTTGGTGCCACAGCTCGCGCTCAGCGCAGCGACGGCAGCGACGGCGATGATCGAGTACAGTCTCATTTCAGCACGCCGATCGTCGCCCGCGGATCACTCGGCTGCGCGCCGAGACCCGCACCCAACCCCACGATCAGCACCACCGCCGCACCACCGCCAATAGCCGTCCAGAACCACCACTTGCGCGCATAGGGTGGCAGCGGCCGTCGCGATCGCGCCGGTCGGGCCACGATCATCGGCTCGGGCTCGGGCTCGACGGAGGTATGGAGCGCCACCTTCACCTTGGGCTTGGCGCTCAGCTCCGCCAGATCGGCTTCGAGGCCGTCGCGCTCTCCACCAGCGAGCTTGCCGTAAAACGCCGACCATTTCTCTTCCAGCGCCGGCTTGTCCGAAGCCGACGCCGACGTACGTCGCGCCACCGCTTCCTTGTAGCGCGGTCGCAGCGACTCCGGCAGGCACTCTTCGGCCAGCGTCGCCGTGCGGGTCTTGGCCTCTTCATGGAGTCGCCCGTCGGGATCGGTACCGAGATATTTGAGATAGAAGTCGAGAGCGCGCGCCGCCTCACCCTTGACCTCGTAGATCTGCCCGACATTGAACAAGATGTCGGAGAGCTGGATGAGCTTGTAGGCCGCGATGTACTCCGCCACCGCCTGGTCGAACTTGCCCGCCTCGTAATAGGCGCGCGCCTTCTTGATACGTGCGCGCGCTTTTGCCTGTTGCTGCGCCTCACTGTCGGCGTGCGCGACGCGGGGCGATAATACCGTCCCCACCATCACCATCGCCAGCAGGGTCAACCACAGTCGAATGACGGCCACGCACACTCCTTCCGGTGGATCACGATATCACTTACGGACGTTCAGTTGCAGACGTCGCTGACGCAAGACAGATTGGAGACGATGGGGTCGCAGACTCCGCCAGCGCAGCACGGCTCAGACTTGTGGCCGCAAGGGACACAGGAAGCCGTTTGACACACGAATGGCGCCGCACACCACTTCGACGCGCCCACACAGCAGGGCTCACCCGCGCCACCGCAGCGACGGCAGGTGCCGGTGAGACAGAACGTGCCTTCGTCGGTGCACAGCACGCCGGGTTTGCAGCAAGCCTGGCCGAGCTTGCCGCAGCCGCCGCTCAAACAGCCGCCGTTGAGGCACATGCCGTCGGCGGCGCAGTTGCCGCCAGAAGCGACGCAGGTGGGCGCGGCGGTGCTCGACGAGTGATCGCAGCAGCCGCCGTTGTCGCAGCGATTGCCGTCGCAGCAGACCTGCCCGGCGCCGCCACACGCCTTGCACGTGCGCGTGCTGGAGTCGCACGAAAGGCCGGACGCGACGCACAACCCCAGCATCTTGCCGCCTTCACAACAGGCTTGGCCGCTGCCGCCGCAGGGTCCGGTGGAGGTGAGGCAGTCGGTGACGACGGTGGTGTTGCAACTCCCGAGACCGCCGCACGCACCGCCGCTCATGCTGCAATAGCCGCCGAAACAGCAGCCGGAGGTGCAGGCATTGCCTTCGCAGCATGGGCCGCCAGCGACGCCACAGTGGACCGCCACGCCGTTGAGGCAGACGTTGGACGAGGTGCCGAGGTTGGATCCCGATGCCAGGCAGGTGCCCATCGAACAGCAGCCACCGACGCTGCATGTCGTGCCGCCGCAGCAGCCCTGACCGGGCTGACCGCACGGCGACAAGTCAACCGGCGTGCCCAGATCGAAGACCGCCGCGCCATCGGTATCGGCAGCCATGTCTTCGCCGCCACCGTCGGTGGTGAAGCGGAAATCGTCCACCGTGCAGCCAACCAGCGCTGTCAGGCAAATCCAAAGACCCAAACCCAACTTGCGCAGGCGTCCTCCATTGGGCCGGCGATCTCTTCGAGCGCGGCCCCGTCTAGCATACCAGCTCGATCGTCGGTATAAGCCTTCGGTGCGCAACCGTTCTCGGGGCCCCTTGTGGACCACTGTGGTTCTAGGTGTGGCCGCTGTGTTCGTGGTCGGTGCCGTGTCGTTGACGCTGCGGCCGGTCGACGTTGCTGGCGCACCGTCGCCGCTGGTGGTCCCGCAGCTGCCCGATCGGTCGCGCAGCCTCGACGGCGGCAGCGAGCTCGACGAGCAGCCGGAGGAGCCGGCCGCCGCGCCGGTGGCCATTGGCGGCATCCCCGAACAGCTCGATCGCCGTCAGCTCGAGGCGGCCATGGCCAAGGTGAAACCGGCGGTGCTGCATTGCCGCGGCCTCAACGCCTGGGGTGGCTACGCCGGCGAGCTGTCGGTGCACATGACCATCACGGCCTCGGGCGGCCTGGGCGGCGCCTCCATCGTCGGCGTGCCCTCCGACGAGGCGCACACGCCGCTCGGCGACTGCGTGCTGCGCGCGATCCGGGGGATCTATTTCCCGCGCTTTCGCGGCTCGGTCCGTCCGGCGATGGAGTGGACTTACCCGTTCGTATTGCGAGACTGACCGACGATCCACCGGCGCCGTACCACCACAGCCAGCATGACCGCCAGGCCGAGGATGATCCCCAGGCCAGCGACGAGAATGATGAGGCCGTAGAGCCGCGACTCACGCGACACCCGGAGCGGCCCGAGCTGCACCAGCTCGCTCGTGGCACTGGGTGCG
>Ga0123336_10001995_pt1 | contig 18072 bp, 15 predicted proteins | sample SSSSmetaG_FD_96466 | JGI IMG/M metagenome (GOLD analysis project Ga0123336, IMG submission 96466) | Glacier valley bacterial and archeal communities from Borup Fiord, Nunavut, Canada, to study Microbial Dark Matter (Phase II) - ​SSSS metaG | ecosystem: Environmental > Aquatic > Freshwater > Ice... | reverse complement strand
GAACTCGCTCGAGACGCAGGCCCAGACATTCAGCACATTTTAATTTGCGACAACCTCACCGACCTCGAGAACCTGCAAGACGTGTGGTGGACGGTCCTCAACAACATCGACCCCGAAAGGGATGTGTGGCTCGAGCAGACTGAGCATGGAGGCGAGGTTCTGGTGTGGGACGCAGCCCGCAAGATTCCCGAGGAAGGCTTTGATCGGGTTTGGCCCGACAAAATCGAGATGGACGCGGGTGTAAGAGCTAGGGTGGACGCGATGTGGCATGTCTGGGGCCTGCCCGATTTGGGATAGTGGGCGCTCGAGGGTGAAAAAGAACGCCTCCGGCGGGTCATTGGTTCTTGGTTCTTGGTTGGTTTGTACTCGAGCGCCCGAAGTCAAACCAACCAAGAACCAACTACTAAAGACCCGCGACCTGGCCCGGTAGGTGCTGCTTAGGACAAGACAGCCGGAGGCGCAAAACTCACAACTCAGAACTCACAACTCATTACCCATCACTACCCACTTCCATCCCACGCCACAAAAACTTTGAAACCGTCCCCTCAAACTCGGCTGTACGCGGTGTCCTGACAACCCTCCCTCGAGTATCGAGTTCCTGGCGGGCATCGAAGACAAAACAGGTGCCCTCAAAGTCTTCATCGGCGTTTTCCATCTGCTGAAAGTAGTGCAGAATGCCGCCCTCGAGCTGCAAAATCTCGATTCCTCTCGAGGCCAGCCACGTACCCGTTTTTTCGCAGCGAATGCCGCCGGTGCAGTACATGGCAATGATTTTGTCGGCCCACTGCGGTAAATTCTGGTCTATAAACCCGGCAAAATCGCGGAAATTGTCCACCCCCGGATTGATGGCTCCCTTAAAATGGCCCAGGGTGTACTCGAAGGTGTTGCGGTTATCAAGCACAATCACGTCTTCACGGCTGAGCAATTCGCGCCACTCGAGCGGGGAAACGTCGGTTCCGCGAAAGCGGGTGGCGTCCACCCCGGCAATTCCTAGCGGCACGATTTCGGCCTTGAGCCGCACGCGAAGTCGGTCAAAGACCTGAACCGGGCAGGCGGTGCGCTTGTACATTAGGTCAGAGAAGCGCTCATCACGCTCGAGGGCGTCACGAACGACTTGCAGACTTTTGAGCGGTCCACACATCATCCCGTTGATGCCTTCAGGGGCGACCAAAACCGTACCCAGAACCCCCGCGCTCGAGCAAACCTCCTCGAGCTGTCGGGCGAGTTTTGCGGGGTCATCAATGGGTACAAAGCGGTAAAAAGCATCGTGAAATAAAGGAAGCATAGCCCCAATCATACAGTGTGATGTGATACAGAACCGAGACTAGCCGCTCGATATTACCGTAACTTGCCCCCGGCATAGGGCTTCACAAAGTCACAACCGTGAGTGTATCCCACGGAATTGAAAGTGTATCTCGAGCTACCAGATGAAGATTCTTTGGGTCATGTCACATGGACTTGCTCGAGAGGAGGGAAAGACTAAGCCTTGTCCCAGGTATTTTTCACGAATTCTTTCAAGTTCCCCGAGGTGACGTATGCCCACCGCCCTGACCGTGAAATTTGGCCTGACCGCTCGAGCCGCTCTAGTGCTGACCCTCACGCTGCTGGTGGCCTGTCGTGCCGAAACCTCGACTACCCCGACCCTGCCCACCGGAGCACAGAATCCAGCGCTCGAGCCTGTACTCGAGCCTGTGCTGGAAGGAGAGGCGGTCAGGACCTTTGCGCCCAAGCGGGGCGTCAACGTCATCGGCTGGTTTCAGTACGGCGAGTTCCGCGAGTCACGCTTCTCGGAGCTGCAAAAGTTACGCGACATGGGCGCAGACTTCATCCGGCTGCCGCTCGAGCCGACCAAGTTCTACGACGCCTCAAGTGCGGTGTGGTCCCAGCTCGAGCGCACCCTGACCGAGGCCAAACGCCTGAATCTCAAGGTCATCGTGGATTTGCACCCGCAGTACAACACCCAGCGCCTCGCGCTCACCGGAGACCCGCAGTATCCGGCGCTGCTGACCAAATTAGCGCAGATGTTGCCCAAATACGGCCTGAACAATGTGGCTCTCGAACTGATGAACGAACCCATCAGCCCAGTCGGGGATAGTTGTGAGCCGAGCTTCGACTGGAATGCCTTCCAGCAAAAGTTCTACAGCGCGGCAGAGCGGGCAGTAAAACCCTGACCCTGATTGCCACCGGGAAATGCTGGGGCGGCATTAACGGCCTGCTCGAGCTAAAACCCTTGCAGCTAGTTGGGCAGCTAGGTGGAGTGCAGGACAAGAACGTGATTTATAGCCTCCACGACTACGACCCGATGTTTTTTACTCACCAGAGCGCGAGTTGGTCGGGCTGGCAACTGGCCTACTCGAGGGGGGTGCCCTACCCCATCACGCCTGAGCGCATGAACGCAGCGTTGCCGGGAATTTTGTACAACGTCCCCAACAAGCGGCTACGCGCCGAGTTACAAGGTCAGCTCGAGGCGCTGGGAACGCAGGGCTTTAATAAAGCGACCCTGCAAAAAGAACTGGCTCGAGCCTCCGATTGGGGTAAGAAGAATAATGCGCGGCTGCTGCTGGGAGAGTTTGGGGCGCTGGTGAACGTCACACCGCCGCAAGACCGGGTGCAGTGGATTCGGGACATGCGCGAATCCGCGCAAGCGCTGGGCATGGCCTACGCGATGTGGGGTTACGACTCGAGCGACGGGGCCAGCACCTTCGGACCCTTCCGGGGCGGTTCCCTCGAGGTGGGCGCGCTCGAGGCCCTGGGGTTCAAAGCTCCCTCAGAGGCCAAGCCCACCCCATCCAACCTGGTGGACACGCGGGTCTACCCCATCAACCCGGTGACGAGCACGGGTACAGTGCTGGCCGATTTCGAGGCCAGAAGCCAGAGCAACTTTGGCGTTCCCACCAGCTCTTACAGCTACGGCAAGCCGGACAACCTGCCCCCGGTGAGCGGCCCAGTGCCCTATAAAGCCCCCTCGAGCACCCAAAGCGGACGGCTAGAGTTTCCCTACGACATCCCACTCAACAACGATTACGGGGGCGTAACTGCCATAATCGGCCTCAAGAGCGGCTCGAGCGTGGATTTCACGCCCTACACCCATCTGCGGCTCGAGCTGGCGGCCACGGGGGGCACCTCGCTGCGGGTAGCGCTGGAAAAAGATGGGGTGGATAACGGTGGGGACAACCCCGAAGTGAACCTTCCCAGCTCGGACACCCTTGAAACCTTTGATGTTCCACTCGAGAGCTTCAAGCAGGCCGGATGGGGTAAAGCTGTAGACATCGGACCGATTCTAAAGGGGGTGGAACGCGTCTCCATCACCGCCAACACCACCGGCACCAAGGGGGTGGTGAAGATTGACAACATCCGTCTGGTGCGCCTGGATGAAGCCTCGAGCGCTCCCGCCTTGAGCACCGAAAAAGCCCAGGTGCTGCAAAACTACGAACTCGAGGGCGACGCCACCAACTTGGGCGGCAGCAGCATTTTGTACGGCTACCAGGAAAATGCGGCCCATAAAACCACCGTCAGCTCGAGCAAGGTTCCCAATGGCGCGGGTAAAGCGCTCGAGGTTCAGTTCAAACTGTCCGCCCCCAACGGCTACGCGGCGGTGGTGGCCGGGGCACACCTGCAACCCGGTGACGCCCCGCTAGATTTGACGCCCTACGCGGCCCTGCGGCTGGATTTGGCTAGTAAGCTTATCGGTCAAGTTGCCGCAGGTCAGGCGGGCCGCTCGAGCCTGCGGGTGATGCTGGTCGCGGGCGGAATAGACACCTCTTACGACTTTCCCAACCTGATTCTGAGCGTGGACCCCACCCTGAAGACCTACCGCCTGCCGCTCGAGAACTTTGCTCAGGATGGCTGGGGCAAGGCGGTGAACCTGAGCGAATATCTCAAGCAAGTGACCTCGGTAGAGGTGCGGACTGAAAAAGTGGGCAGCGAGGGAACCATGACGCTGGACAATGTGCTGCTCGAGAAGAAGTAAGCAAAGGGTCTGAATACTGCTTTGAAAAACAGTGACCTTCAGACCCGCTACTTCAGATTCACTGGAATCACACTGTTCACTCGAGGCAGCAGGTCACTCCCCACCTGCAAGATGTACACATTGCTCTTCATCCGGTCGCCATCGCGGTTGAAAGCGATGTCCCCGGTCAAAGTCTCGCTCGACTTCAGGGTGATTTTTCGCAGGGCTGCCTGCACACTCGAGCGGCTCGGCTTTTGACCCCCTTTGAGGGTGGTTCTTAAAGCGCGGAGCGCTACCTGAGTGGCGTCGTAAGCCAGCAGGCCCACCCCAGACACTTCTTTACCAAAAGATTTCTGGTATTTGGCCGCGAAATCCTTGGCTCGAGGGTAAGCCGCCGGGGGCGCAATGGTGGAACTGATGTAGATGCCACGGGCGTTTTCTCCAGCCAGACCGTAAAAGCTCGAGGTGTTGAGGTTGTCTGACCCCACGAAAGGCACGCTGATACCCGCTTTTTTCATGCTCGAGAGCAGGGCCGCCGCCGTGTCGTACTGGCCCCCGTAATAAACCACGTTGGGCTTGAGGTCCTTGATAGTGCTCAGCACGCTCGAGAAGTCGGTTTTACCCAGCACTTGCAGGCGCTCGGTGCTGGTGGTCGAGAGGATTGGAGCGGTTCCGATGTTTCCCAACACCTTGATTCCCGCGTCACGCAGGCCGGAGGCAATCTGGACCGTCAGACCACGCCCCGAGGAGGTGCTGTCGTTGATTAAAGTCACGCTCTTGGCCCCCAGAGTCTGGGTCAGGAATTTGACCGCTGCGGCAGCCTGGGCATCGTCTCTGGCGACCAGACGGCTCACGTTGGAAAGGCTGCGGTCGGTGAGGGTAGTGGCCGTGGCGGTGGGGCTGAGCATGGCCAGCTTGCCCGCAAACAGAAAGTCGGACACGGTGAGCGCACTGTCTGAATAAAGTGGGCCAATCAGCACCAGAATGTTAGGGTCGGCTACGGCGAGTTGGGCTTGAGCTTTGGCGGTATCCGCCTGGTCCGCGTCGTCGAAAGACTTGAATCTCAGGTCAAAGCCCAGCCCCCTAAACTCGGCTCGAGCGTCGTTGAGCGCCCCGAGCGCCACATTGCGTACTTCTTCGCCGATGCCCGACAGTGAGCCACTCAAAGGGGCCATGTAGCCCACCGTGATGATGGGCAAATTTTGTGCTCGAGCAGGAATCAGGGTGCTCGAGACCAGCAAACCCAGAAAAATAGATTGTTTCAACATAGAGCCATATATTAAGTTAAGGTTAAGTCTAGACAGGTGATAAACTCGACAAAAGTTTGCTCTGGGCGTGGTGCATCGAGGGGGTTTGAGCTGAATGCTCCTCGAGCACGCTCCCCGTTTGCTAACTTGACGCTTTGAACTGAGTCTCGAGCACCTTTTGCGGCAATCGGACCCCCACTCTCAAACCGTTCCACTGGGAGCGCTCGAGGCTCAGAGTACCGCCGTGCTGCTCGGTGACAGCGGCCACCAGCGCCAGCCCCAGACCCGCGCCCTCGCTGCCCTGGAGCTTGGAACCACGCTGAAAGGGTTGCAGCAGACGCTCTAGGTCGGTCTCGAGAATGCCGGGGCCATCGTCCTCGACACACAGAACTGCGTGGTCCTCGAGCAGGTGCGTCCCCACCCGCAGCCGCCCACCCTCACGCCCCAGCACTTGACCATGGCGCAGCGCGTTTTGCACCAGATTGGAGGCCACCAGCAACAGTGCAGCGCGGTCCCCGCTCGAGGGCGCACTCTCGAGTTCGAGCGAGACGCGCACCCTTTTGGCCTCGGCGGTGAGCGTGTGCATCTCTACAGCCTCGAGCGCGACATCGGCCAAATCAACGCTTTCGACGCGGGCGGGGCCAGAGGTGCGGGCCAGGGCCAGCAGGCGTTCGGTCAGAACGGTGAGGTCCAGGCTGATGCCCTCGACCTCCGAGAGAGCGGCGCGGTACTGGGCGGGGTCGCGGTCTCGCTCGAGCGCCAGACTGGTGCGGGCGCGGATGATGGCCAGCGGGGTGCGAAGTTCGTGGGCAGCGGCCAGCGAAAAGGTCCGCTCGCGCTCGATAACCCCGGCTAAGCGGTCTAGCATGGCGTTGATGGTGGCCGTCAGGCGGGCCATCTCGTCGCTTCCAGGGGCCAGCGGCACCCGCTCACTGTGGCGTCCCGACTGCGCGATACGCCCCGCCAGCCGGGTCACAGCGTCCACCGGGCGCAGGGCGCGGTCTGCCAGAGCGTAACCGCCCACCAGACCGAGGAGGGCCACCAGCGGGGCAATCCAGAAAAACAGCCGTGTCACCCGCTCGAGGCTCGAGAGCAGCTCGAACTCGGCGCGGAACGCCTGCACCCAGCCGCCGTTTGCGAGGTGGGTAGTGAGCACGCGGTAGCCCCCACTCGAGGCAAAACCCTCTTTGAGCGCGACCCGAATCGGAGGCGTGCCACTCTCGAGCGCTCCAGAAGCCGTAAACGTGACCACGGTAGCCAGTCCAGGCGGGGTGGGCCTCGAGCCACCGCCACCGTCTCCCCTGCCGTGCTCGAGGGGATTAGGGCCACGCCTTCCATCGTCTAAACCGAAGTTCATGCCACCTCGAAGCGAATCTTCGAGCACTCCCTCGAGCGTACCGCGCACCCCGACGTAAAGCGCCAGGAACAGCACGATGACCGCCACGCTCGAGAGCGCGGAAGCGAGGAGGGCGAGGCGCAGGCGTAGGGTCATTTTGGGTTACAGGTTTCGGGTTACAGGTTTCGGGTTACAGGTTACAGGGTTGGGGGTTGGGGGCGCTCGAGTGTTAAAAAGAGCGCCTCCGGCGGGTTCTTGGTTATTGGTTATTGGTTGGTCTGCTCTCTATGTTCAACCACAAACCGACCAATAACCAATGACTAATTACCCGCGAGATGGCCCGATAGGTGCCGCTTATCTCAAGACGCGAGATGGCCCGATAGGCGGACAGGCCCGATAGGTGCCGCTTTGTCCAAGACAGTGCCGCTTATCTCAAGACGCGGCCTAGCCCGGAAGGCGGATAGGCCCGATAGGTGCCGTTCTATCCAAGACGTGCTGTTCAGGCCAAGACAGCCGGAGGCGCAAGACATTTTGCTCGAGCGCCCTCAATCCTCCGGCTTCCCCACCCTGTACCCCGCGCCACGCACGGTTTCTATCACCGCTTCGCCCAATTTGCGACGCACGCTGCCGACGTAGACATCGACAATCTTGGCCTCGACCAGCTTGTCACCGGGCCACAGGCGGTCTATCAGACCCTGACGCGAAAAAGTGCGACCAGGACTGAGCGCGAAGCACTCGAGCAGGGCGTATTCGCGGGGCGTGAGCGCCACCCGTAAGCCGCCGCGCATCACCTCGTGCGAGGTTACGTCTACGGTGAAGCCACCGGGTAATTTGAGCAGCGGGTCGGCGTGCCCCCCGGAGCGCCGCACCAGCGCCTGAAGTCGGGCGCGGAGTTCGCGGAAATCAAACGGTTTGGTCAGGTAGTCGTCGCCCCCCGCCTGAAGGCCCGCCACTTTGGATTCGATGTCACCCCTGGCGGTCAGGAACAGGATGGGCGCGTTAAACCCGCTCGAGCGCCACTCTTTGGCCAGCAGAAAGCCGTCGTTTTCGGATTCGCCCAGCATCACATCTAAAGTCACCGCGTCAAAGGGATATAAACTCGCCAGAGACCGCGCCGTCTCGAGGTCGGGGGCGTGCTCGAGACTGAGCTGATCTTCGCGCAGACCCTCGAGCACCACGCGGGACAATCTAGGGTCGTCTTCAACGAGTAGAACGTGCATTTGAGGGTTTCCTTTGGGTTCTCGAGTGGGGAGTGTTGCGCTTGCTTGCGGGTTGTCGGTTGTCGGTTTTCAGTTATCGGTTTTCAATTGTCAGTTGTCGGTTATGAGTTATGAGTTCTCTGTCGTGTTTGAAGTGAACGCTCAAGGATAGGGGATTTGGAGCAATTCGCTCGAGCGCCCTCTTTTTTGCTTCCCTGCTCCCTTGCTCCCCATCTCCCCTGCCCTTCGCTCCCACTCAAACTTTCAGATTCAGGCCCACATCAAACGTAGCCGCGTAGCCCGTGCCGCTTCTGGCCACCGAGAGCAGCAACTGACTGCCCCCGTTTTTGTAGATGTTGTCGCCTGCGTTGAGCGTGGTGCGCTTACCCTTTTGCGCGTAGGGTTGTTGGGTGTGGACCACATCGGTGGTTTTCTCGTCGAAAAAGAGCTGCGAGGTGAATTCCGAGACCACGCTCGAGCCGCTCAGGGTACGGATTTTGAAGTGGATGTGGACCGCGCGACCAGGGTACCAACCGGGGTACACGGTGGTAAACTTGGCCAGCCCTTTGGCGTCGGTGGTTTGAAAGCCGCGCAGGAATTTCTGGCCTCGAGTGTCCGCCTGACCCATCCCGCTCACGTCCGAGTAATTGCCCAGCGCGTCGCAGTGCCAGATGTCCACCACCGCGCCACTTAAGGGGGCGCACATGCCGGTACCCACCTTAGACACTAAAAAGCTGAGCACGAGCGGCACACCGGGCTTGACCACCTTGCTCGAGGGGTCGGAGCGCACGTCGCTTCGGTTGAGCTTTTCGTCTACGAAGAACGGGCCTTCGGTGAGTTCGGGGCGCACCACGCACGAGGGCAAGGTGACAGATTTGGCGCTCGAGATGGCGGCTTTGGCGCTGGAGGCCGCGCCCAGCAGCACGCCTCCAGCGGCACCGAACAGGGCTAGCGCTTTGCGGCGACTCAGAATCTCACCCACGGGTTCGTCGTCGTTGTCGAGTTCGTCGTGCAGGTATTCATGGTTCATGATGTTCTCCTCGAGCGCGTGAGGCTCAGGTGCGCTTCTGTGATAAGGGTAAGGGTTTCTGGTAAAAGTCTGGACGTGCTCGAGTAAAGATTTGGTAAAAATAGGGTGCATTCGAGAAGAGACTTCGGACGTTAGATTGCCCCACCGATTCTCGAGGTGCAACTCCTGTGTTCCGTAGACAGTTACAGCTCGAGCCGCCGTAAAAACCCTAGATTTGGACTCTACCCAACACGGGCGGGATGCTAAACTAAAGTCATCTCACGATTGATTGGTAGCACGCGGGGGCACGCCTTCCTGAAACGTAGGCTAAAACGTAGACCGCTGTGCCACAAGGAGTTCCCCATGCCCGAAACCACGCATGAACCTGTAAAAGTATTTGAGGGGCTGGCCGGAGTGGTCTTCACCGAGAGCGAACTGACCTTTATTGACGGCGAAAAAGGAATTTTGACCCACCTGGGCATCCCCATTCAGGAGTGGGCCGAGAAGAGCACTTTCGAGGAGCTGTCCTACGCGCTGTTGCACGCTAAACTCCCCTCGAGCGCCGAACTGAGCGCCTTTGACGCCGACCTCAAAGCCAACCGGAACGTGCCGCCTGAGCTGCTCGAGCAGATTAAACATTACCCGGCGGGCGCAAACCCGATGCAGATGCTCCGCACGGCGGTGAGCTACCTGGGCCTGCTGGACAAAGATTCCGAGGACACCACCCCGGAGACCAAGTACGCCATCGCCATTCGCATGATTGCCCAGTTTTCCACCGTCATCGCTGCCATCTGCGCCACGGTAGAGGGCCGCGCCATCACCGCGCCTCGAGCGGACCTGACCCACGCCGGAAATTTTTTGTACATGCTACGCGGCAGCGAACCCACCCTCGAGCAGGCGCGCTTATTCGACATCGCACTTGTTCTGCACGCTGACCACGGCATGAACGCCTCCACCTTTACCGCACTGGCCACCGCCAGCACTCTGTCCGACCTGTACAGCGCCGTGACCAGCGCGATTGGGGCGCTCAAAGGGCCGCTGCACGGCGGGGCCAACGAAGCGGTGATGGACATGCTCGACGACATCGGCACCCCAGATAAGGCGGTGGCTTACGTCACCGACATGATGGACCGCAAGGAAAAAATCATGGGCGTGGGCCACCGGGTCTACAAGTTCTTCGACCCCCGCAGTCGGGTACTGCGCGATTACGCCGCCGTGGTCGCGGGTCAGCAGGGCAAGAGCCACTACTACCAGATTCTCGAACTCGTCGAGCAAACCGTGGTGGAGCGGCTCTCGAGCAAGGGCATCTACCCCAACGTGGATTTTTACAGCGGCGTGGTGTATTCGGATTTGGGCATCAAAAAGGAGTTCTTTACCCCGATTTTTGCGCTGGCCCGCATCTCGGGCTGGTGCGCCAGCGTGCTTGAGTACACCCGGAACAACAAATTGCTGCGCCCCCTGGCGCTGTATACTGGTGCGAGTAACCAGCATTACGTTCCGATTGAACAGCGTTAGGCGCTCGAGTGCGGTGTGGCAGCGTTCCTTTTGGTGCGCTGCTTTTTTGTTCTGGGGCAGCTCGAGCGCGTGTGATATTAGCAGGCCGATGGAACCTTCCGCTCAAGCAAAGCTAGAAGCCTACCAACAACTCAAAAACTCTCTTACAGGAATTTACTTTTTAGGTGTAGGGCGTGTGGAATACACAAAATCACTCATCGAATCCGACGGATGGACTGCGGGAACACAATCCATTTTGCTGCGGGTAGAAGCGCAGTGGTTTGGTTCTACACGGCACTTGGTTTATGTCAAAAAGAAATCAGGCGGTTACTGCCTACCGTATCCGACTGCATCCGTCGGAGAACGGTGGCTTATTGTTGTTTACCATCCCGATTTTGGAGCTTCAGAGCAAGATAGCTTTGCTCTGACCACTCCCAGCGACCAGCTTCTAAACGACATCTACTTTTATTCACCTTGGTCTATTTTATCCAATTCTTCCCCATTTGACGGAACAGTGTCCGCCTCATTCGTGCTCGAGCAGTTAGAAAGTATGTTTGGTCCGGCTCAACCTCGCTAACCCACATCCAGAAACATTTTCTCGAGCGCATTTCCATCTGCTCCCACGCTCGAGACTCCAATGCAAAAACCGTTGCCGGGTTCGATTCAACCGCGTTATTCGCTCGAGGGAACCCTCAGAAGGGAGCGATTCCCCCTTCCCGCCATACCGTTTTGGTGGGGTCCACACTTTCTAAAACCGTGTTCTTACCATTGAAACTTATTCGGGCCGCATTCCAGCCCGGTTTGACCTGGACATTCGCCTGGACATTTCTGTTGTCCGTACAGGTTCTTGAGCCAGTCATGCTGACCGGGCTGCTGGCATACAACCACATGTCCAGAGTGCCCTGAAAGCCACCGTCAGTGGAGGCGCTCAGGGTCGCGCTGGTCAATTTTGTAGTGGTGGTCCCATCCACCAGTTTCAGGGTGGTGAATCCGTACACCTTGGCAATCAAGTCACTTATGGTGATACTGCCGGTACATCCCTCGCTACCAGACGAAACCAACTCCAAGAGTCCCAGCAGTAAGTCACTTTTGAGCTTGCCTGCCAGGGTCGCGGTGGGCAAAGTAAGTTTGAACTGACCGTTGGATTGCAGGATTGCGTTGGCTACGAGGTCGCTCGATTTATCTGCCTGAAGCTGCAACTTCACCGTGTTGCTCAGCCCCACCACCTGAACGGTGCCCTCAATCGAGGTGGGCTGGATGAAATCCGTTTTGAGCGGTGGGGCAGGCGTGCCCCCGCCCCCACCACAGGCGGTCAGGGTCAGGGCAAGCAGCAGGCCGAAGGTTGCGTACTTGTGCATCATGTTTCTCCTGTACAGCACGAGCGCGCTTGAGGGTCCGCTCGAGTGAGGCGCTCTGGCTCAGTCGCAACGGATGGCCGTGACCATGACCCCACATTAGGCCACGCCCTGACCCAGTGTCTTGAGACAAAGCATGTCCCAGACTATGGGACATAGAGCTGGAGTTAAAGCAACTCAAATTTTACTCGAGCGCGTCCCTTTCCGCCCAGAGTTCGCGGTACACCGCCTGAAGCAGCGGCATGGTTGGGGTCAGGTATAAGGCGCGAATCAAATTCCCTCGAGCCGACACTTCACCTCGGGTCATGGCCGCCACAATATTGAGTTCTCCGGTCCAAAATTTGTGGATGGTTTCTCCAGCCATTGAGAAAGAGACATCGGGTATGGGCGCGCTCGAGGGTCCCCAACGCACCTCGACCTCACCTCCTCGCCCATCTATCACCACCTCGAGCTGAGGGTCCGAGAACTGAAACCCTACCGCCATACGGTGCTTGGTCAGCAGGTGGGCCTCGTCTCCGGCGTAACCCTGTGAAAAGACCCGCTCGAGCACCTTACGGAGCGACTGTGCGTCTGGGTAACGGTTCATGCGCGCTCGAGGGTAAATTGTAGTCTGGAGCAAGGAAATGAGTTCATGACTCTATCTTCTCACGGAGTTGGCGCTCGAGACCGCATGGGATGAAACACTCGTGTTCATGGTCTCTAAAGGCTCCAGTAATGGTACGGATTGCGACAACTCCGCTGACGCATCGGGTGTGTAGTAACTGAGCAGTAAATTTAGAAGCAAGGAGAACATACATGAACGAGCAACTGTCCCAAACCCTGCAAGCCCTTTCCGGTGGACTCACCGGCGTTCCCGCCAGCGCCGCCGTCAGCAACGTCAAAGGCTGGCAGCAGACCCTCGGCGGCGTTCCCGCCGCCAGCACCCTGGTGAGTCACCTCAAGAGCCTCGAAGAGAAGCTCAGCGGTGGCGACCTGGCCGGAGCCGCTGCCCTGCTGCCTGGACTCGGTGTCGAAACCGAGAAGCTGGCCTCGAGCGCACCCGCCGCTGACCAGGACGGTCTGCACAAGCTCGCTGCCGCTCTCAAGGGCTAAATTCTTCCTCGAGCTTCAGTAAAAAGTAAAAGAGGGACCGCTCACTCGAGCGGTCCCTCTTTTAGATTCCAGAATTCTGAGACGCGCTGAGGTCACGAACGGCCCAGCCTATAAACGCCCTCTTCATACTTTCCAGTACCAAACATCTGCCCCTCGATATAAACGATAGTCTGAACGCTCGAGTCAAAGGTAAAAAAGTAAAACTCCTGTCCAGATTCTATCAAAGGTTCGTTCTTACTCGTACCCCATTGGTACAAGGTTTCCACTTTAAATCTCAAGCCGTCTACCGTGACCGCATCAAAGTTGAACTGCTTGACTGGCGAAGGTTCGACATATTTGTACCCTTTCCACCCTGCTTTTTCTCTGGCTTTATCAGAATTGAATACGCGCTCGAGCACATCGAATTTGATTTGGTCGCGGTCTCGCCTGGACAGCGAAGCCAAATTCTCGCCCCGATACAGGCGGTCTCTGACGCTCAACCACTCGAGCACCAGACCTCGAGCACGAGTTTGCTGCTCGAGCGTGGGTTTCTTAAAAGTGAGTTTGGGTCGGGCCACACTCTTCATGTTGCCCCAGCCAAGAACCATAAGCCCCAGCCCCACCAGAACGGAGCGTCTTTTCATGGGTTCAGTTTAACATGGTTGTGCTCGAGTCAAAAAAAGCCGAAACGAAAGTTGTACCACCACACCTTCAGCCCGCTCGAGTGCGGCCTCGAGCGCACCCACTGCCGACAAGGATGGACTGCACCAGTTAGCCGCCGCATTTAAAGGTTAAATTCTCGCTCGAGTTTTAAAAGAGGGACCGCTCGAGTGAGTGGTCCCTCTTTTCCATGACCATTACAGTTCCGGTGAAGAGAACGTATCGACAGCAAATTTTTCTATTTGGCTGAGCAATGCTGGGTCTTGAATATCGTGGGTAAGGACAAAAATAGTTGTTTCATATACTTCTATCATCCAGGCTGAGCTTATTGAACTATCCCCAAACGCATATTTATACTGAATAGCACCTTGAGCCTTTGATTCGCTGAGCGCACCTACTTGATTTGCAACAAAACTTGACCAAAAGTCTATGTGTTCACGCTTTACAAATCTAAGTATGCGGATGTCATGACTCTTTGGAACATTATGTTGACGATGTGCTCTATATAGTCCTCTTACTACATATTCAGCCCAAACTTGAAAATTCTCTTGCATTTCTTTGTCAAAGTAAAATCGCATCGCTTTGACGAATTTTCCGTTTTTATGGATAAAGTCTAATCTTAGATATTTCAAATATCTTTCTTTCAACAAACTATTACTGTTTATTTCACTTTCAATCTGTTCATCAATAACACGACGAGCCGCTTCGTTTTTGCTCGAAAAAGGTAAAAATATAGATACGAGAGTTTCAATGGGTTCTTTTGGCGCATTACATGTCAAACAGGATGGCACAATTATTAAATCGCCGCGTTCTGGACCTTGTTTTGAGAAAAAGCGTCTGGCTACAACGTGTTCTCTCACCGCAGTACAAATCTCACCGCAATAAGAGCATATTTGTGGTTTTCTTGAATCCCATTGTACTCGCACATACTGATTGTAGCAAAAAAGACTCCCTCTCGAGCGCCTTTTCTCAACCGCTTCTCAAGCGTTACTCCACCAAAACCGGAATCAAAACCGGGCTTCTACCCGTCACCTTCCGCACGAACTTACGCACCGCCCCGTAAATATCGTCGCGGATGTCTTCCATGCGGCGTTTCTCCCGAATGCCGTCCTCGAGCACCTCGAGCGCCACGTTTTTGATGCTGTTCTCGAGTTCGCGGTTGCTGCGAACAAACCCCCTCGAGACCATCTCAACGTGTGGAACCGGGTGTAGCACGGCGGTAATCATCATCACGCCCTCGGTGCCCATCGCTTGCCTGTCGGTGAGCGTTTCGTCGGACACGTCGCCCACGCCCAGGCCGTCCACGTAGACGCCGCCCGCCGGGACCTGACCCGCCACCTTGAATTCGGTTTTTGAAACCTGAATGATGTTGCCGTTTTCGACCACTAGCACTCGCTTGGGAGGGTGCTCGAGCGACTGAGCCAGCCGCATGTGGTTGATTTGGTGGCGCGGTTCGCCGTGCCAGGGCAGGAAAAAGGTGGGACGCACTCGCTCGAGCACCTCGCGTAGCTCGTCCTGACTGGCGTGACCGGACGCGTGAACCCGGTGGTTCGGCGGCGAAAAAACCTCGACACCCAGCTCGTAAAGCTTGTTGATGATGAGGTTGACCGCCTCCTCGTTGCCCGGAATCGGACTCGAGGACATAATCACGGTGTCACCGCGCTTGAGCGCTAATTTGGCGTGGTTGCCGAGGGCCAGCCTCGAGAGGGTGCTCATCGGTTGGCCCTGGCTTCCGGTACACATAAACAGCACTTCGCGGTCCGGCAGGGTGCCCAGGTCGTCGCTCGTGACCAGCGGGTCCTTCATCTGCATAATGCCCAGGCCGAGCGCCACCTGCGCGTACTTGAGCATACTGCGGCCTTCCATCACCATGCGGCGGCGGTACTTTTCCGAAATCCCGATGATGTTCTGGATGCGGTGAATGTGAGAGGCAAAGGTGGTGATGAACACCCGGCCCTTGGCCGCCGCGATAATCTCTTCGATGCTGGCTGCCACCTCTTTTTCGCTGAGGCTGTGACCGGGCCGCTCGGCGTTGGTGCTGTCCGAAATCAGCAACATCGCGCCCTCGTCGCCCACCGCACTCAGGCGCTCGAGCTGGCTCAGCTTGCCGTCGGCGGGGTCGGGGTCGAGCTTGAAATCGCCGGTATGCACGATGTTCCCTACCGGGGTGCGAATAATCATGCCCGAGTTGTCGGGAATGGAGTGGGTCATGCGGACCAAATCTACGGTGAAATGCTGGCCAATTTGCACTCGAGCGTCGGATTCCACGGGCCGCAGGTCAAGGTCGCCGTCGCGCAGACCGAATTCGTAGAGTTTTTCTCGCACCAGACCCAGCGTGAGGCCCGCACCATAAATCGGCACCTTGGGGAGTCTTGGCACGATATAGGGCATCGAACCGATGTGGTCCTCGTGGCCGTGGGTCAGCACCCAACCCTTGATGAGCGCGGCGTTTTGCTGCAAATACTCGATGCGCGGAATGATGAGGTCCACCCCCATCATGGTCGAGTCTGGGAAGGCGAGGCCGCCGTCTACCAATAAAATCTCGTCCTCATAGCGGTAGGCAAACATATTCTTGCCGATTTCGCCCATGCCGCCCAACGGAATTACTTCTACATAGTCCTGTGCCATCTCACTCCTCGAGCGCGGATTTCTCCAACTTAGGCCCGCGCATTCCCTCGATTTTTTCGGGGAAAATCTAGATTGTTAAGACCCAAATGGGGTCACTGCATATCAATAAAGTTTGGCGCTCGAGCGGTAAAAGTGCGTTTCAAGGCACCCATTCCCGGCTCGAGCGCACAACCCTTCTTCATGGACCTGCGTGGGAACAAATGTCCTCGAGCGCGTCTGAGCAGAGCATAGCAGCTTTTGATGAAAACAGTGATTCTGGCGAACCTTTGCAAAGCTGATTTGCGGTGAGAGCAGGCTGCATAGCCTTCTCAAACACACTCGAGGATGTTTCTGAGATACTACCTTGATATGTCCGAAGTCAAACCCGCGCTCTACACCGCCTTTCTCGAGCCAACGGCCCCGCACGGCGGCAAGAAAGTTGCGGTTTTTGAGGACGTTTCTGCGCTGGAGAGCAACGAAATGCAAATTCTGGCGGCCTCGAGCGGCGCTCCGCTGAGCGTGTTCATCGTGCAAAACGAGGCGGGAGTGCTCGAGCTGCGCGTGTTCACCCCGACCCAGGAAAAAGGCGAGAGCGATTCCGGCGCACTGGCCGCGCTGCACCATCTACACACGCAGGGTGAATTTCTCGAGCAGGTCACGGTCAAGATGTCCAAAGACACGCTCGAGGCGCGTTGGGGGCAGAATATGTGGTGGCTCGAGCAGGGTAAACCGTCAGTGAAGCTGCTGGGGGCGTCCGAACTCGAGACGCTTTACGGCGCTCTGGGCCTCGACCCCGGCATCTCGAGGAACATCGTCAACACCTTCATGCCGCTGGGCCTGGTGCGGGCGGCGCGGCCCAAGCTGGTGATTGCGCTCTCGAGGCTGCGTTCGCTCGAGTTACTCGAGCCGAATTATGGGTTGCTGAGCAAGCTGTGCAGGCCACACGGCGCGGGTGGGGCCATTGCACTGGCGCTCGAGGGAGAGCGTCTGGCGCAGCGTTATTTCATGGTGGGAGAGCAGAAGGAGGACAACGCCGGGGCCAACACGGCGGCGTGCTCGGCGGCGTACCTGTTGGCTTACGAAGACTCGAGAAAGCTTCACCCGGTCATCGAGCGCCGTACCCGTTTCGAGATAGCGCAGGGAGTGGCGATGGGAAGGCCCTCGAGATTGTTTGTGGGAGTGCTCGAGCGGAGTTTGTGGGTGGGTGGTCGGGTTGAGGAGGTAAAATAGAAGGATGCAAACTCGAGCCAGCTTCACTCAAGTCAACAGGTCACTCTCAAAATGGATGGACCGGGCGACGGAACAAGATGACGTTATCTACGTCGAACGTCGGGGAAAACCCGACGTGGTATTGCTCGAGGCCAGCAAACTCTATGCTTTAAAACTTGAACTCGCGGAGCTTCTCGCTCGAGCCTATGAAAATTTCCCAGGACCCCAAAATGACTAATCCGCAAACGATGGCCGAAAAAATCCTCTCGAGAAAAGGCAACAAGCCCGTATACGCCGGAGACCTCGCGGTGGTCGAGGTGGACGAGGTGATGATTGTGGACTCCATCGCCGAATCCGTGTTCGCAGTGCTCGAGAACGAACTCGAGACCACGCCCAAGTACCCCAACCGGGTGTCCATCGTAATTGACCATGTGGCCCCCGCCTCGAGCGTGAACGTGGCCAAGTCTCACAAGGCGTCGCGGGAATACACGGCCCGCACCGGGGTTAAGCTATTCGACGTGGGGCGCGGCATCTGCCATCAGGTGCTGATGGAGGAGGGCCTGGCCTTTCCAGGAGCCATCGTGCTGGGGTCGGACAGCCACAGCACCACTTACGGCGCGGTGGCGGCGTTTGGCACCGGAATGGGCGCAACCGACATCGCCATCGCCGCCGCCAGCGGCAAAACCTGGCTGCGCGTGCCGGAAAGTGTGAAGGTGACGCTCGAGGGCCAACTGAGACCTGGAAGCTCGGCCAAGGACGTGGCGCTCGAGATGATTAGAGTGCTCACCGCCGACGGTGCGACCTACATGAGCGTGGAAATTCACGCCGGAGACCGCTTCACACGCGGTGAACGCATGACCCTGGCCAACCTGTGCGTCGAGGCAGGCGCAAAAGTGGGGCTGGTGGTGCCGGGGGGCGAAATCCTCGAGCAGTACG
>Ga0123336_10001994_pt1 | contig 18091 bp, 12 predicted proteins | sample SSSSmetaG_FD_96466 | JGI IMG/M metagenome (GOLD analysis project Ga0123336, IMG submission 96466) | Glacier valley bacterial and archeal communities from Borup Fiord, Nunavut, Canada, to study Microbial Dark Matter (Phase II) - ​SSSS metaG | ecosystem: Environmental > Aquatic > Freshwater > Ice... | reverse complement strand
CGTGCTTCTCAGCCGTTTTTTGCAACGTAACGGATTTGAAACGGATGCAGTGCATACCGGTAATAAAGGGATTGCAAAGGTGACCGAGCAGAAGTTTGATATTGTTTTATGTGATTTCAGATTAGGGGATAAGGATGGTAAAGACGTTCTTCAAGAAATAAAAGCTATCAATCCACATATCATTGTTATCATTATTACCGGCTATTCAGATATTAAAACAGCGGTGGATGTTATCAAACTCGGCGCTTTTGACTATATCACCAAGCCACTGATACCGGATGAAGTATTAAATGTGATTGGTAAGGCATTGAAAAATAACAACGCTTCCGGGGATGTCAAAGCTCCTGTATCACCTTCACAAAATGTTGGTACCGCAATTAGAAAAAAAGCTAATCCTGCTTCTCCGGATAGTGAATTTTTAGTAGGTCAAGCGCCTGTCACCAAAGATTTATATAAACAGATTGAATTGGTTGCGCCTACCAGTTACAGCATTATCCTTTACGGAGAAAGCGGAACCGGTAAAGAGGTTGTAGCCAAAACTATCCATCAATATAGCGACAGAAGGGATAAGCCTTTTATTGCCATGGATTGTGGCACTTTGTCAAAAGAACTTGCGGGAAGCGAACTCTTCGGTCACGTTAAAGGGGCATTTACCGGGGCCTTGAATGATAAGGAAGGGCACTTTGAAATGGCTAACGGGGGGACACTTTTTTTGGATGAAGTAACCAATCTCTCCTACGAAATACAAGCGGCACTTTTGCGTGTTGTTCAGGAGAGGAAATTTAGAAGAGTGGGTGGAAGCAAAGAGATGAGCCTTGATATCAGGGTGATAGTAGCCTCTAATGAAAACCTTCAGGACGCATACAGGAAAGGAAAGTTTCGGGAAGATTTGTATCACAGGTTTAACGAGTTTTCTATAATCATTCCGCCACTTAGAAACCGCAAAGATGATATACCTCTTTTTGCAGACTTTTTTTTACTTAAAGCGATCGGTGAACTAAATAAAGATATTGAAGGATTTGAACCGGAGGTTGTTAAATTGTTTATGGAATATACCTGGCCCGGTAATCTCCGGGAATTTAGAAATGTTATCCGCCGTGCGGCTTTATTAACCACTTCTAAATTTATTTCGGCTAAGTCGTTGCCCTGGGAGATTACCAATGCATCTGTGCTGGTTGCTTCTGCCGATTCCGCTAACAATCCTTCACCGGCAATGGTTAATAAAGAGTCTGATTTAAGAAATGCCGCTTCCCTCGCTGAATATGAAACTATAATGAATGTTCTCAAGCAGGTAAACTTTAATAAAACAAAAGCAGCTGAAATATTAAAGATAGACCGGAAGACCTTATACAATAAGTTAAAGGGCCATGATCTATAAATTTTGTAGAAAAACTTCTACGTTAGTATTCTTGTCGTTATATAAACATTATAACCGGTTTAGAAAGCTTAAGGATTAATTACTTTTTAATTTAATATTGGAAAAGGGTAATCGGTATGCAATTAGCTAATACTATTTAATAACTTTAATATCTGAACTTTTAAAATTTAATTTATGGAAAAACCAGCAGAGATGACGACTTCCAGTACTGTTTTAGAAAAACTCCGCTTAAAGCGCCAGGATAATGAATTCATCATGACACCAGAAGGCTTCACCGCCGGCAAAGGGAAATTTTATAATTCTGAAGATCTGAAGATTATTAAAACGTTCCGTTTTGAAGGCGATTCGAATCCGGATGATTCATCTATAATTTATCTTATTGAAGCATCCGATGGATTAATTGGTTATAGTATGGATGCATATGGGGCTTACAGTAATCATGATGACGAAGGTAAATATGATGAATTTATAAAACAAGTGGTAAAGGAAGACAGAGATGTGCAAGCAATACTTGATTGATATTATGCTGCAATAAATGTTTAAAGCCATTGCTAGTCAATGGCTTTTTTATGGGCCATCGGAAAATAATTTAAACATTTATAGCCACAGCATTATTAACACAGTGGATGATTTTTTGTACGTTGGCAAAAATGATGTGATGCACAAGAACAACCACAAGGAAAGAATCAAAGTATATGATAAATTGATTTGCCGACAGAAAGCAAATATTTAAATAAATTTATGGTTGAAATGATATCAGTGTATAATGAAATTATTACCAGATGACTATGAACCCAAGTGAAGAAACTGCAGTATCCGGAATTATAACGTTGTCCAAAAGAAAGATAAGCAGTATTATTAAAGACCCTGTAAAAACTGCGGAAGCAGTTAACTTGGTATATGTAAACAATTCTGAACAGGGAATAATAAGACGCAAAAAAGGAAAGACTTTTGAATTTATATTAAATAACAAAAAGGTAAAAGATAAAAATACTTTACAAAGAATAAAAAGTCTTGTAATACCCCCGGCCTGGCAACAAGTCTGGATATGCACACTGGTTAACGGACATTTACAAACTACCGGCGTTGATGCAAAAAACCGCAAACAATACCGTTACCATCCATTGTGGAACGTGCTGCGAAATCAAACTAAATTTTTCAGATTGCTGGAATTCGGTAAGGTACTTCCTGCTATGAGGCGAGAGTTGGAAAAAGATATCAGCTTGCCGGGATTGCCCTTAGACAAAGTATTAGCTACTGTAGTAAGTCTTATGGAACGCACTAATATAAGAGTCGGGAATAATTTTTATGAAAAATTATATGGCTCTTTTGGACTTACGACTTTTAAAGATGATCATGTTACTATAAATGGACAGAAGCTACGGTTCTTCTTCAGGGGTAAGAAAGGTGTTAGCCATGACATCAATATAAAAAATAAAAAACTTGCCAGCATCGTTCAAAAATGTAAGGATATTCCCGGTGAAGAACTGTTTCAGTATTATACTGAAAGCGGGGAATGTAAAAGCATTGATTCAGGGATGGTGAATGACTATATTAAAAGAACAAGCGGTGGTGACTTTACAGCTAAAGATTTCCGCACCTGGGCAGGATCAGTGCAGGCTTTACTTGCTTTTAAAGACCTGGGTTTTAGTGAAACCAAAACTGAATCCAAAAAAATTATTGTTTCGGTATTAGACAGTGTAGCCGAACATCTGGGAAACACACGAACTGTTTGTAAAAAATATTACGTACACCCGGTGATCCTTTCATTATATGAAGATCAAAGCCTGAAAAAATACCTGGATCAGTTATACACAATTGAAGATGATGATAATAAATCGGATCTTACAGTAGAAGAAAAAATACTGATGAAGATATTGGAGAGCCAGTGAGGTGTGAGGTATTGAGGTGTGAGGTTTTCAGGTATGAGGAAAGAAGGAGGTTTGACAAGCTGTCTATTAACGAAATGGTTTATAGAAAGGAAAAGTAGCAAGCTTCAACATAGCTGTATCGCCGCCGGAATCTCCGTAGCACAATATTTCTTTGTAAAACTTGAGGTCATATTGTTGTTTTATCCGGCGAACCTTCTCTTCGCCAAAACAATTAATACCGTCGATGGTGCCTGTAAGTTTGTTATCTGCTTCCCTCAGCCTGGTACCTAGTAGTTTTAATCCATTGGCTGAAGTCCATTTTATTAACCAATTTTCTACTGAAGCCGATACAACAACGATCTCGGCACCGGCAGCTTTTAACTTTTCAATTTCTTTTAAAGCTTTAGGTCTTAATAGACCCGGTAACTTCGTATCAGAAAAAGCATCACATTTTTTTTGAAAGGTATCAATACTTTCTCCCTTGAAAAAAAAACCAAGTATCTTTTGCTTTGCAACATAATTTGGAATGATGTTAAGTTTATAACCCACCAGGAAAGGACTGTATAAAATAAAACCAAGATAAAAATTTACGGTACCACAATAAAATTTTATAAACTCAGGCAGCGTATCTTTTGTAGTGATCGTTCCATCGAAGTCGAAAAAAGCAATGCGTTGATTCATAATTTTAGTTTTTTAAAAACTGGTTCAGGAACAAGCTTAATTAAAAGCATTATCCATCTCCAGAACCAACGTACATAAATAATATTTTTCTTTTTAATTACCGCATTGTAAACAGCTATTCCAACCTCATCAGGATTAGCCGTTAGTATTTTTGGAAGGTTTAGCTCTTCCGTCATCCTCGTATATACAAAGCCCGGCAATACGGTAACCACATGAACTCCTTCTTTAAAAAGCCTGTTGCGCAAACCTGACAAGTATGCGGTAAAGCCGGCTTTGGCGCTGCCATACATATAATTACTTTGCCTGCCCCTGATACCCGCAACAGAACTGATACCGACTATTGTCCCTTGCTTTGACACCATGTAATTAGCGGCAACAATATTCAGGATAGATACTGCGCCCGTATAATTTGTTTGAATAATAGTTTCCGTTTCCAGCCATTCATTCATTGCTTTTTCATTTTCACCCAGGTAACCGAATACGCAGATGGTAACATCTGGTTTTGGCGCGAGCTGGTTATAAAATTCCATGTGTGTATCAAAAGTGGCTGCATCAAAATTATAAGTGATGCATTCTACATTATAACGTATAGATATATCCGATTGTAATGCCCTGATCTGCGATATATTTCTTGCCGCTAATTGAATAGTATAATTTTCTGAAGCAAATTTTTTAGCAATAGCCATTGCCATCTCCGATGTTGCACCCAATATTAAAACTGTAGGCATTAAATTATTTGTTGGTTAGCAATAACCGGTCTGATTGCAGGGAATGAATTTTTGCTGAAGGATTATATTTCTGCACGATCGTTTTAAATTCCGCCAGGTGAGGATAACCTGCTTCAAGAATATTCGGTTTCATCCTGGCGTCTTTTGACATGTATAACCTGCCTCCGTATTTCAATACTATCTTGTCCAGTTCATCGAGGAATTCAAAAAGACCTTTGCGTACCGGGAAGTCCAGGGCCAGTGTGTATCCTTCCATAGGAAAAGATATCAGGCTTTCCTGTTTACCAAACACTTTTAATACCGCTAGAAATGATCCAAGTCCTTCTGCGCTGATCTTTTGAAGTATTTCCACCAGCCCTTCTTTTGCTGTTAAGGATAGCACAAACTGATATTGAACGAATCCTTTCTTACCGTAACCGCGGTTCCAGTTCGCGATGGCATCCAGGGGATAGAAGAAAGGTTCATAAGGCACTATATTATCAATAACTCTTTTAAAATTCTTTCCGTAATATAAAAAATTAAAAGCCTTCACTGTAAAGGAATTTAAAACCCAGGACGGTAAATTAATTGGAAAAGGAATTTGTTTTTTCTTTGAAACAGCCAGCGGTGCTTTCTTTTGTTTTTCACTTAATTCATCCAGCCGGGCATGTTCACCTAATATCAATATGCTTCTGCCGAAATGAGTGCCTTTTTTAAGACAATCTATCCATGCGACAGAATAAGTATAATCCTTATATTCATCAAACAAACGAATAACCTCTTCCAGGTTTTCAGCTTTTATTTGTTTTTGTTTGATATAAGCTGTTTCAATTTTTTTCAGGTAAAATTTTACACGGGTGATAACTCCTGTCAGCCCCATTCCGCCGCAGGTCGCACGAAAGAGATCAGCATTTTTTGCTAAAGAACAGGTGATGGTTTCACCGCTTCCCAGCACCACATCCATTTCAAGAACATGCCGGGAGAAAGCACCATCCACATGATGGTTTTTTCCATGTACATCACTCGCTACCGCGCCGCCAACGGTTATAAATTTTGTTCCCGGAGTTACCGGCAGGAACCAGCCCCCGGGCACAGTAACTTCTAAAACATGATCCAGCGTAATACCGCTTTCACATTCAAAGATTCCTCTGATAAGATCGAAAGAAAGTATTTTGTCGAATTTTAAAGTAGAGATTGTTTTAGCTGCCAATGAACCATCACCATAACAACGGCCGTTACCGCGGGGTATAAAGTGATCGTTTTCCTTTATCAGCTTTTGCAACTGGTCATCAAATGAAAAAGTACGTTCATCCGATTCCATAACCGGGTAATTACCCCAGTTGGCGATTTGCTTTTTCATAAACTATTAAAGATTGTAACATTTTTTAAATAAAGAATAACATAGAAACTTGCCACCCAAAGCAGCAGGGTAACCTGTATAAATCTGTCTTTGTATAACACTTCGGTAGGGGAGCCAGCCTGGTTCTGCACCAGAATTATTTGCAGGTACCTCATCATTCCTGCAATTACAAAGATAGCGGTATAATACAGATGATAGTTCTGAAGGCGCTCGTAAGTCTTGGCGGAAAGGGTGTACATTATGTATGTTACGATAATAATGGCGCTTAACAAACCCAGCATAGTATTTAAGAATTCAAGATTATAACCTTTGATAGATTTTCTCATATCGGAACCTGTCTCCAGTTTAAGTAAAATGTCATCGCGCCTTTTCCCGATGGCCATAAATAAGGATAGCAGTAAAACCATCAGGGTAAGCCAGGGAGAAACATCTACACCGGCAATATAACCACCTGCTTTAATACGCAGTACAAACCCGGTGGCAATGATTATAATATCAAGCACTGAAACGTTTTTCAGACCCAGGGAATACCCTACATTCAGGGTAAAATAAAAAACCAATATAGAAAGAAATAAATAGTCGGGGTCGGCATAGAGAGCAATACTAAAACCCGTCACCAGTAAAACAGCGCCTGTAATTAGCGCGGCAATGGGTTTGATAGTCCCCGCGGCCAGCGGTCTTTTGCTTTTTACAGGATGTTTGCGGTCGTCTTCAATATCGCGGTAATCATTAAGTATGTACACTGCACTGGCAATAAAGCTGAAGGAAAAAAATCCTGCGATCAGATGTTCAAGTTTAGGTACGCTAAATAAATTTCCGGCGAAAAATACCGGTATAAAAAGAAATGTATTTTTTGCCCAGTCTTTAGGACGCAACAATTTTATATACTTATTCATTTATGCGTTTGGTAGCAAGCCGACAAGATACATATAAATCCTATCGGGGCAATTTTGCTGGATTAAAGTGGAATGTTTATTTTCATCCATCGGCTTTCAGCTTTAGCTATCAGGAGGAAGTATACCTCTCCTGGTTGTCAAACAGTTATGATTTATATTTAACGGATGTTGTAATAATAGCAACTGTAGATATTTTTTTAACGGTAATCAGCAAGCTGAGAACGGTTGCGCATCATTCTGATTATAACCGAATCATATGCTAAATTTTTCCTGGAACAAAACACTTAAATTTATTCTAAACGTTGTAATGCTTAATTCATTGTGCCTTAAAATTGTGATTCATGAAAAAATGGTTACCGGCGGCTGAAATTTTTTTGATTGTTATACTGGCTTTGTTTCCTATACTTGGCAACATATTTCCTTACCGGTTAAACATTTTTTTATCCTACGAAGGAGCTTATAGATTATACGAAGGTCATGTGCCTTATAAAGATTTTGGTCTTCCTATGGGTTTTATGTATTGGGTTATCCCTGGTATCTTTTTTAAAATTTTTGGTCCTTATATGATGTCGCTTGTTAAAGCGCAGGTATTCATTAATATTATCGCAGGACTTTCCTTCAGGGCTATATTTAAAAATCTATCTGTCAGGGTAGGTATCCGTTTCCTGTCAGTGCTTTTATTTTGTATCTCTTATTCATTTTTAAATTACTGGCCCTGGTACAATCATACTGTTATTGTATATGAATTGGCAGCGCTTGCTTTTTTAACCAGGTTCTTATTTGTTTCGCCTGGCCGGCAACGTTATATATGGTTGTTTCTTTCCGGCACTTTCATTTTCTTTTCCTTTTTCACTAAACAGGATGCCGGTGCTATGGGCTTCCTGGTTTGTTTTTTTATAATATTATATGCATCGGTAGTAGAAAAAAAATGGCTTTACGTACCAGTCTTTCTTGGAAGTGTAGTGCTTACTGGTCTTGTTATCATTCTCCCGTTTTTAAAATATGGTTTTGGTTACTGGTTTAACTATGGCCAGGCCCCGCATACCTCCCGCTTTTCACCGGCTGACTTTACCGGTGAGTTCTTCAACGGTTCCCAATGGATAAAATTCTATTTTTTCATAGTGGTTTTTTTGCTCTTTGCTACCGTGAAAAAGTGGAAAGTATTTTTTTATGATAAGAAGAAAATGGTATTTGCCTTGCTAACCCTGGGTATCCTGTTAGAGGCGGCTATCTTCCAGGTTACAAGTTACATCCCGCCCGATAATAATATTTTCTTCCACAGCTTCGCGGTAGTTTTTATTCTGGCACTGCTGTCAGAATTTTTACCGTTGAATTTCGAATCCTTTCCAACATTGCTGGTTTGTTCTGCCGGCATCATGTTGTGGTGGAGCAGCATCTATTGGAAATTTATAGAAAAATATATTCCAAAACAGGTCGTAGCGGTTTCTAATGATGTAGTGAACAAACAAACCTACCTCATTTTTAAACCGGATACTTCCGACGTGCCTATGGATCGGTGGCGTACTATTCCCCTGAAAGCCTTTGGCAAAATGTTACTTCCCGGAACCACCGTCGATGGCATCAATCGTTTGATGGGGATGGATATAGTGAAGAACCGTAAAGATCTGAAAGTGCTTAACATGACGGAACTTACACCACTTGCAAGAGAGATGCATTTTGAATTAGAAAAGAGTTCTTCCTATCCATTGTGGTATCACAAAGGTGTTGGTATGTTTCAGAAACAGACGGACATGTTTACAGACAGGATAAAAAATAATTATTACGATCTTGTAATGTTTGAATACATACCGTACTTGAATAACTTTTATCCTTTCCAGGTAAGGGATACGTTGATTCAATATTATAAACGCGTAGATGTTTTTCCAGCACCGAGAAAGCCCTCGATACAAGCCTGGGTTGAAGTGTATGTAAGGAAGTAGTTTTGAACTGTGATTTATACTGATTCCTGTCTGAACAGTTCAAAACTTTTTAAGCCGTTTGAAGCCTGCCTTCAATAATCCTCCATCCATCTGAATCCGCCTATCCGAAGTCCACACTAAAGCCGCTCTATCTGACACTTCAAACAATTTTTTCTGAAAGTGTTTTCTTAACTTAACCCCGAGCCAACCATCTTCATTGGTGCCAGGTGGGTGGTTGAACCCATCAACCACCAAGCCTTCCTGTCTTTTAAAAGCAGAAGTAAAACCATATACATTCACAGCTTCTTCTCTAAATTTTTTATTGATCCATTTTGAAAGATCAGCCGCATATTCATAACCGGTATATAAGATTCTTGAAGTATTGGAAGATGGGAGGAAAGAAAAATTTCCATATACCATGATGATATCATCCTTCATCAAAGGAGATAACATCCTGTCTATCCACTGCGGCGGATAGATGGTATCAGCATCAGCATTCAAAATAAATTTTCCTGAAGCCCTTTGCAGTCCTGCATTTCGGGCCGTTGTTATACCTTGATTGTTTTCAGTAATTATTATTGCCCCTGCTGATGCCGCGAGTTCACCGGTAGCATCGGTTGAATTATTGTTGACTACAATAATTTCTACTTTTTTATTAGTAGCGCTGGCCGACAAAGAAGATAATGTTTTTAAGATACAGGCTTCTTCATTGCAGGCCGGTATGATGATAGAAACTTCAGGTGTTAAAGAATGCATTCTACTAATCCCGGCACGGATTAATACCAGTCTTTCCTTTAACACTTTCATGGTTTGATCATGTTGACGTATATCTTGCGGAATCGCTATTGGACGCATCTGTCATAGAAACTTTAACTTTCAAAATTAATTCAAATTAAGATTTAATAAACATTCAATAATCAATGCTTAATTAGAACTTTGACAATAAAATAAATCTACCTATCACTACTACCGTTTCAATATTATCCAGTCCTATCGAATACTTAAAAGGTGTCGGTCCGTTGAGAGCCGATCTTTTGAAAAAGGAATTGAACATATTTACATTCGAAGATTTACTTGAATTTTTTCCTTACCGTCATATAGATCGTACCGAAGTAAAGCTTATCAGCAATATCACGCACCAGACAGATTATATACAGGTAACCGGAAAACTGGTTAGTCTTTCAATTGTTGGTGAAAACAGGGGCAGGCGTTTGGTAGCGCAAATAAAAGATGCTTCAGGCATATTAGAGCTGGTGTGGTTCCAGGGTATCCACTGGGTTCATAAAAATATAACAATCGGCAATGAATACCTGGTATATGGCCGTGCCGGATTTTTTCAGGGGGTGCCACAGATAACTCATCCGGAGATAGAACCGTTAAGCCCGGATAAAATTGAAGGCAAAAATCTACTGGAGCCCGTGTATTCTACCACCGAAAAATTAAAGTCCAAGGGAATGGGTGGACGGCAGATCGCAAAATTTACTGCATCGTTATTAGACAATCTGAAAGAAAGAGATGTACCGGAAAATATACCTTCCACTATTATTGAAAACCTGAAACTGATTCCAAGGTTCAGGGCTTACCATCAAATTCATTTTCCGCCGGATAAGGAAGCATACCGGAAAGCAGTGGGAAGGTTAAAATTCGAAGAGCTATTTATTGCACAGGTAAGACTGGGGATTATCAAGGGCCGCCGCCACAGGTATTCGCAGGGTGTTGTATTTAGCAAGGTCGGCGAATTGTTCAATACTTTTTACCGGCAATACCTCCCGTTTCAATTAACGGGCGCGCAGAAAAGAGTTTTAAAAGAAATCAGGATTGATACAGCTCATGGTCGTCAGATGAACCGGCTGTTGCAGGGAGATGTAGGTAGCGGAAAAACGATCGTCGCATTACTATCGGTTTTACTGGCGCTGGACAACGGTTACCAGGCCTGCCTGATGGCACCTACTGAAATCCTCTCCCAGCAGCACTTTAGCGGGTTAAGTGAGCTGTTGAAAGATATGCCTGTAGAAGTGCGGCTCCTTACCGGTTCCTCAAAATCAAAACATCGTAAAGAGACTTTACAAATGGCGGCAGACGGTTCCCTGCACCTGCTTATTGGAACGCATGCTATTTTAGAAGATACTGTTCAATTTAAAAACCTTGGATTCGCGATCGTTGATGAACAACACCGCTTTGGTGTTGCTCAAAGAGCTAAGTTATGGGCGAAAGCTACCATACCGCCGCATGTATTGGTGATGACAGCTACTCCCATACCAAGAACGCTGGCGATGACAGCATATGGCGATCTTGATTACAGTGTAATTGATGAATTGCCACCCGGGAGATTGCCTGTTACAACAGTTCACCGTTATGAAGACAGCCGTCCGCAGGTGATGGATTTTATAAAAGAAGAAATCGTAAAAGGCCGCCAGGTTTATATTGTCTTTCCTTTAATAGAAGAATCAGAAAAGATGGATTATGAAAATCTGATGAAGGGGTATGAAAATGTTAAAGCATATTTTCCTGAGCCGGGATACTGGATAAGCATGGTACATGGAAAGCAGAAAGCAGCGCTCAAAGAAACAAATATGCAACGCTTCGTTAAACGGGATACACAGATTATGGTCTCAACCACCGTTATAGAAGTGGGCGTGAATATACCGAATGCGAGTGTAATGGTAGTCGAGAGTGCTGAAAAATTCGGGTTGTCACAACTTCATCAGCTAAGAGGAAGAGTAGGGAGAGGCAGCGACAAGAGTTTTTGCATATTATTAACAGGCGTGAAACTAACCAACGAAGCAAAGGAACGGTTAAAGATCATGTGCGCAACCAATGATGGTTTTAAAATCTCTGAAAAGGATCTTGAACTTCGCGGGCCAGGCGATATAGAAGGTACCAGGCAGAGCGGCGAATTAAATTTTAAATTAGCAAGCCTGGTGCAGGATAAACAGTTACTCGATGTCTCCAAAGAAATGGCTAATCGGGTATTAGACGATGATCCGGATTTAATTAATTCCAATAATCAACCTTTAAAAACGTTCCTCCAGTCTCGTAAAGGCAAAACGGTATGGAGCAGGATTTCGTAAATAATATTTCGCCGGTTCAATCAATTAATTCTGTAAATTGTAATGAAGAGTTTGATACATAAATTATCCATACTACTATTGTTTGGCATGTTTATTACCTGTAGATTGCTTGCACAGGGTGATGCCAATGCATTGGAATTTGTTGAAAATAAAGGACAATGGGATAATACAATTCGCTTTAAAGGGGTATTGACAAACGGCGCTTTCTTTCTTCGTAAAACCGGTTTCACTGTAGTGCAGCATAACACCGATGACCTGGCACGCCTTGCTGAAAGCGCGCATGGTCATGTGGTTTCTGAAAATACACCCATCTTCGAAAAACATACGGCTGCTCTCAATTCTAAAAACGGCACCGGAGCTGAAGATGATATTCTCCACTCTCATTCTTATAATGTTGATTTTGTTGGCGGCAATCAAAACCCTGTCATCATTTCTGATAAACTTCAGCCCGGTTACAACAATTATTTTCTTGGCAATGATTCTTCCAAATGGGCAGGTGACTGTAAAATTTTTCAATCGGTTACTTATAAAGATATGTATCCCGGTATAGATGTTAAGTACTATAGCGAGTATGGTAATCTTAAATATGAATTTGTAGTGAACCCTGGCGCGGATCCTTCGCAGATCATAATGAAATTTGATGGCGTAGATAAATTAAGCACAAGGAACAGTGAATTAATTATTAAAACGTCCGTTGGCGAAGTAAGAGAACTATATCCATACACCTACCAGTACGAAGCATCGGAAAAAATTAAACTTGACTGCCGCTATCAGGTGAAAGGCAATACTGTAAAGTTCGCTGTTAAAAACTATTCACGGCAATCAACACTTATCATAGACCCTATATTAATATTCGCCTCTTTTACCGGCAGCACTGCTGACAATTGGGGCTACACTGCTACTTATGGCAATGACGGGACTTTTTACGCGGGCGGAATTGTTTTTGAAACAGGTTTTCCCGTTTCTGTGGGGGCTTTTCAAACCAAATACGGTGGCCAGGGAGTTAGTGAACAGAGTTTCTGGAATATGGGAATTATGAAATTCAGTTCTAACGGCAGCCAGCGTTTGTATGCTACTTATATTGGTGGCAGCAATAAGGATCAGCCACATAGCTTGTTCGCTGACCCACAGGGTAACCTTGTGATCGCCGGCAGAACTACTTCTTCAAATTATCCAACAACAGCCACCTTTGGTAAGCTTGGTAACTGGGATATTGTAATTACAAAAATCAATTCCGCCGGTACTGCCTTAATAGGATCGATAAAGATAGGCGGCGCTGGTGATGATGGTTTTAACATTGCCGATAGTCACTCTTCAGGCCCGCAATTATTACTTAACAATTATGGTGACGATGCAAGAAGCGAAGTTATACTCGATGGGTCTGGTAATATATATGTGGCTTCCTGTACCAAGTCAGCAGATTTTTATACAACCCCAACTGCAGTACAGAAAACTTTTGGCGGAAACCAGGATGGTGTTTTAATAAAAGTGAATCCTGGTTGCAACAATGTTATATACAGCACTTATCTTGGAGGAAGCGGTTTTGATGCAAGTTTTGTACTTTCATTAAATCCTGTTAACCAGGATATTTATGTTGCGGGTGCTACAACCAGCAGTGATTTTCCCGGCAACAAAACAGGCTCTTATCAATCTGCTTATAGTGGCGGGGTAAGTGATGGCTTTGTAGCAGTGTTCTCTAATGACGGTTCTGTGTTAAAGCAAACAACTTACATGGGTACACCCGGTACTGATGTTGTATTTGGTATCCAGTTCGACAGAAATAATTTTCCTTATATCATGGGTATTACTTCAGGCAGTTGGCCCATAGTAAGTGTTGGCAATAGTTTTTACACAAATCCAAATTCAAAACAATATATTTCCAAGCTTAAAAAAGATTTATCAGGGTTTGTTTATTCAACAGTTTTTGGCACGGGTTCAGCCAATCCTAATATCTCGCCCGTAGCTTTTCTTGTTGATCGTTGTGAAAATGTTTATGTGTCAGGATGGGGTAAGGATATATTAGGTCAGTATCACCTTGATGCTATTACGGGGATGCCTGTAACACCTGATGCATTGAAGAGAATCCCCGATGAATCGGATTTTTATTTTATAGTGCTCCAACGTGACGCATCTAAATTATTATATGGTACTTTTTATGGGCAGAATGGTAAATTAGGAGAACATGTTGATGGCGGCACCAGCCGGTTCGACCAGAATGGAGTTATCTATCAGGCTATCTGTGCAAATTGCTCCGGCGGTCAGGCAGTTAAACCGCAATGGCCTGTTACTCCGGGCGCCTGGTGTTGTTCAACCGGATTGTCTGCGGCAAAAGTCGGTGGGCAGTGCAACCTGGCAGCATTGAAGATTTCTTTTAATTACGCAGGTGTTCGGGCGGGTGTCAGGGCTTATATCAATGCTGTGTTTGACACATCAGGATGCGTTCCGTTAACGGTTAATTTCAGGGATACAATCCTCAACGCCCGGAGTTATGAATGGAACTTCGGTGATGGGTCACCGGTAGTAGTAACAGATAGTTTTGATCTTTCACACACCTATAATAATATAGGAAGCTATAAAGTTACTCTGGTAGCGGTAGACTCAACTACCTGCAACATACGTGACACGGCGCATATAACAATTATTGTTCGCAACGATTTCGCGTTGCTCGATTTCAATCCTGTTAAATTACCACCATGTGAATCGCTGACATACCGATTCGATAATCAGTCTAAGTCTCCGCTTAATAAACCTTTTACCGGACAGAAATTTATCTGGGATTTTGGCGATGGCACCCGCATTAACGCCGGCCTTGAAAGTGTAACCCATAACTACCTGGCGGCAGGCACTTATAAGGTAAGGCTGGTGCTGCCCGATACAAGTTATTGTAATGGACCCGATTCTGTTTTGAAAGAGATCCGCATCTCCCCACTGGTAAAAGCGAAATTTGAATTACCGGTAACTGCATGCGCCCCCTTTACCGCGGTATTTAATAATACTTCGCTTGCAGGACAAACATTTACCTGGGACTTTGGTGATGGCACCACTTCAGGCAACATCAATCCCACGCATTTATATGCAACGCCCGGCACTTATATAGTGAAGCTTAAAGCTGTTGACCCGAATACTTGTAATGGCATTGATTCAACACAATCGACATTGGTTGTGCAATCGAGTCCTGTGGCTGCATTTACAGTTGTTCCAACAGTACCTGTAGAAAATACACCATTCGTTTTCAGTAATTCTTCTTCTGCCAATGCCGTTAGATTTAAATGGGCTTTTGGAGATGGGGATACTTTAATGACAGCAAGCCGTTCCGCTGTTGAACATCAATACAATGCAACCGGAACATTTAATCCCTGTATGATTGCCTTTAACCAGCTTGGATGCACAGATACAATCTGCACTACCGTAAAAACAATTGTAGTACCACGGCTTGATGTGCCAAATGCTTTCACTCCTCTCGGCCCCGGACAGGCAAGCAGAATTTATGTAAAAGGTTTTGCAATAGCAAAGATGAAGTTTACCATCTACAACAGGCTTGGACAGAAAGTTTTTGAATCTACAGATACCAACCTGGGATGGGATGGAAAGTTCAAAGGCACAGTTCAACCAATGGATGTTTATGCTTATACGCTGGACGTAGTATTTAGTGATGGCACTAAAACAACTAAAAAGGGTGATATAACGTTATTAAGATAAAGGAAGAATTGCTCCTTGCTTAAATTGAAAGTGTTGTATTAAATAATATTTTTTTGTTAAGAAGATCTTACCATGAGGAACAGAAATATTAAAGAACGATTGATCAATATTCTGCAACGCATAACAAACCTTGTTGTACCTGCCAGTAAGGGGTACACGAAGGTTATAATTTTCCTGGTGGTTTTATTTGTATACCCGCTATTTTCTACTGCGCAGGATCTGCATTTTTCACAATGGTTTAATTCGCCCCTTACTACAAACCCTGCCAATACCGGGTTTATACCGGATGCTGACTACAGGATAGGAGTAAATTACCGCAGCCAGTATGTAAATGTATTATCAGTACCATACAAAACATTCAGCGCTTTCGGTGATGCGCAGCTTTTTCGTAATAAGTTAGACAATGCCTGGATGGGCGTAGGCGGAGTTATCCTTCGGGATGCTGCCGGCTCAGGAAATCTTACATCGACAAAAGTTTACGGTTCACTTGCATTTCACCAGGAACTGGGCTCGGCAAGTTTGTTATCAGCAGGTTTCAACCTGGGTTGGGCAAATAAAAGCATCAACCCTAACCAGTTAAAATTTCCTGATCAGTTCAACAAGGCAACGGGTTTCTTTGATGCAGGCATTCCTACAAGCGTTGTATTTAACAGCACCAATACAAATTATCTCGATGTACAGGTAGGAATGAATTATGCTTATTTTCCCACTGACAACTTATACATAAATGCCGGCCTGTCCATTCATCATGTTAACAGGCCAAGGGAAACATTCTTTAGCAACTCAACAGGTTTTGATGACCGGTTAGCGGCCAGGTATATAGGGTTTGTTAACGCAAGTATTAAAGTGAGTGATGATGTTATATTAAATCCTATGGGATATTATTCCAACCAGGCAGGAGCTTCTGAGTTAGTTGCAGGGGGAAATATTAATTATGATCTATCCGGCGATGGTAAGTACCAGTTGCTTGGGGGCATTTATTACAGAAGCAGTGATGCTGTAATACCTATGCTTGGCTTCCAGGTAGACAATATAAAGATGACTTTCACATACGACGTTACAACTTCTTCCCTGAGCACCTACAACAATGGTCGTGGAGCAGTTGAATTCTCCTTGCTAAGAAATGGTTTCTTTACACAATTAAATGGATCCAGGAGACAGTCTCTTTGTCCTACATTTGTACGTTGAAACATAAATTTTCGTATCCCTGCTAATTAATTTCACTGTTGAAAGTTGGTTCTATAAACCATTTATTAGGTATAATTTTAAGAATAAAAAGTTGATCTTTTAGAAGCTGTTTATTTTTGTTACGAGCTGCTGACGATGTGTGTATGTTAGTGATCTTGCAGGTTACGTGAGTTCTGAGAATATGTCAATTCTAAAAAACGGTAAGATAAAATAAAAGTAAAATGAAAAATTATCTTGTGTTATTATCGCTTACGACTATATTAGGCCTTCCTTCCGTATTGGCGCAGCATGGAGATCCGGAGCGTTCTGAAAAAACCGGCTTCGATAAAAGTAAACTTTTTATTGGTGGTAACTTCGGGTTAAGTTTTGGTGACTATACTTTTATAAATGTTTCACCACAGTTAGGTTACCGGTTCAATGATTACTTCGCTGCGGGCGCGGGTGTTAACTTTCAGTATTCAAATGTAAGGTCATACTATAACAGTAACGATTATACCAGGACCAGTTATGGGGTAACAGGCATAAATATTTTTGGAAGGGTATACCCAATCAAATATATTATGGCACAGGTTCAGCCGGAGATGAATTATGTATGGGGTAATTACAAAGACAACAATGCTTCTATTAGTCGTAAGATTCCCGGCAAGCTGGTGCCTTCCCTTTTATTGGGTGGTGGCGCGGTAATTCCACAGGGTAGGGGTGCGCTTGTTATCATGGTTCAATTCGATGTGGCTAACCAGCCCCAGAGCCCTTACGGTACCAGGCCCATATATAATTTCGGTTACAACATCGGGTTATAGGTAGTGTAATGTTGTACGTCACCCTATTGAGCATCCTATACATATATAGCATCATTGACTTTGCTGACCCGACCCCACGCTATTTTTAGCACATTGCAAGGCATACAAAACCCCGATACAAAGCCAACCTTGCAAAGAACTAAAAATGGAAACGCACAGCCCACCCCCGGCTGGCGAATATCTATCATCATTTGTCCGACACATCAGCAACATATCATTAGTGGACACCAAAGCCAACCCACCACCCAACAGACAAAAGCATTTTGGTTCTTTAGACTTAACTTAGCCAATAAAAAAATTAATTGCATACAACAACCAATTCTAATAGCAATTCAACACAAGTAAAATCCAAAAAACGTGTTGCTGACCATGGCGAGGTTTTTACGAACGAACGTGAAGTAAACGCCATGCTTGATTTGGTAAAGCAGGAAACTGAAAGAATAGATTCAAGATTTTTAGAGCCTGCTTGTGGTAATGGAAATTTTTTGACTGAGGTTTTAAAACGAAAATTAGGAGTTGTT
>Ga0123336_10001993_pt1 | contig 18094 bp, 16 predicted proteins | sample SSSSmetaG_FD_96466 | JGI IMG/M metagenome (GOLD analysis project Ga0123336, IMG submission 96466) | Glacier valley bacterial and archeal communities from Borup Fiord, Nunavut, Canada, to study Microbial Dark Matter (Phase II) - ​SSSS metaG | ecosystem: Environmental > Aquatic > Freshwater > Ice... | reverse complement strand
GCCTGCGCCTTGCTCACGGTCACGTCGAGCCAGACAATCCCGTTCTCGTGCGCGGCGATCGTCATCGGGTACGGCGACCACGCGGGCGCGACCTCGATCGGGATCAGCGCGTCGGGGATGCGGCCCGTCCAGCGTCCTGCCGCCGGACCGGAGCCGGGTGCCCAGCCGAGCGACTCGCCCGGGACCTTGCCGCCGGAGGGCCGCGCGATCGCGAGGAAGTGCTCGACGAAGCGCTCGATCGGTCGCCCCACGTAGCGGCCGGGATCGGTTGCGCCGGGCGCGTTCGCGATCGTCGCGGCGCTGCTGGCGAGCGCGTCGAGGTCGACGGTCACGCCGGAGATCGCTGCGTCGCCGGCGGCGACGACGATCTGGAACGCGACTGTCTCGTTCCTCATCGCGAAGAGCCGGATCGCCCGCCCGGGAGACCAGACGGGATTCCCCGCGCCGCCCGCGAGCTGCGCGGGCGCCTCGTCCTGCTTGATCTTCTCGCCGTCGTCGATCGCCCAGACGACGGGCGCCGCCCCCTCCGCGACGCGTGGCAGCGCGAACGCGAACGCGAACGCGAACGCGACGAGCGGACCTCGACGAAGCATGGTTGCTTCTCTCACGAGGAGCCGGGCATGCGCCAGCCGCAGGCGGCGTCGTCCACACGATCTGGTTAGGCGATCTCCGCTGCCCTCCGGAGCTGGCGCTACCGCGCGCGCACCTGCCGCGCGCGCGCGCACGATCGGCGAGCGGATCGTGAACGCGCGATCCGCCGCGATTTCTCGCTCGCGCGCCCGCCTCGTGAGCTGGCCCGCGTCGTGCTCCGAGGGTCGCACCCCCATGCGAAAGACCCTCCTTCTCGGTGCATTGACGATGACGACGATCGACGGTTGCGCCGCGGGCGAGCAGCCCTCGGACGACGAGGCGACCACGTCCGACGAGAACACCGGCCAGACGTCGAGCGCGCTCGTCAACGCCGACTTCATCGTCACGGGGCTCGCCCGGAAGTGCCTCGACTTCGGGGGCGACGCGTACCAGGCGGTCGGGACGCCGGTGTACCTCTACGGATGCAACGGGAGCACCGCGCAGAAGCTCCGCGTCGTCGAGGTCGCCGACGGCACCCACGACGTCTCGCTCCGCAGCAACAAGGGCTTCTGCCTCGGCGTTCGTGGCGGCGCGGTCGCGGCTGGCCGCGCCCTCGAGCTGCAGGTCTGCAACGGAGCGTCGGCCGCGCAACGCTTCGCCCTCGATGGCGACACGATCTTCGTCGGCACGCAGACGACCGGCACGGTGGCGCGGGATCTGGTGGTGGAGGTCGACCGGGGGCGCGGCGCCAACCGCACCCCGCTCGTCGTGGGCACGCGCGAGCTCGACCCCGCCGAGGACTTCCGCTTCGCCGCGACCAGCTTCGCGGCGCTCCTCCCGACCTCTGGCTTCACCTACGTCATGACGGCGGGGGAGCTCGATCGCGCGCTCGCGGCGAGCCACTGGGGTTCGGTGATCGAGGTCGCTCCCAACACGGACATTCGCATCGACGACGCGAGAACACGCGAGATTCCGAGCGGCGTGACCGTGCGCAGTAGCCGGCGCGGGACGGCGCCGGGCTCCGGCATCCAGCGCGCGAATCGCGAGGCCGGCGCCCTCTTCCGGATCGCGGGTGACAACGTCCGCGTCACGGGGCTTCGTCTCACCGGTGCCGACACCAGCAAGTCCGACGATGCGCCGAAGGTCGCAGGTGTTGCGTCGGACAATCCGTCCTTTCACGCACTCGTCGACCACAACGAGATGAGTGGCTGGACCGATGCCGCGGTGTCCGTGAATGGCACCTGGAACGACGCGACGTGCTTCCTGGGTAGCCCGACGGCGCAGAACGTGCGGGTGATTGCCAATTACATTCACGACAACTCGCGCGAGGGCGCAGGGTACGGCGTGGTCAGCGGTCACGGCGGAAACCCCTACGTCGACGGCAACACGTTCGCGCGCAATCGCCACGCGATCGCCGCCGACAACCGCGGCCAGACCAGCTACACCGCGAAGTTCAATCTCGTGACCGAGAGCAACGAGTACTGCAATGCGTGGGTCTTCTGCTGGAAAGAGCAGGACTTCGATGTCCACGGTACCGGCGACGGCTCCCACTACCAGGGCGGCAGCGCAGGCTACCTGTTCGAGATGCGGTCGAATACCTTCTTTCCGGACGGGAAGAACATCGATATCCGCGGCACGCCGTGCAACCTCGCGAAGATCGCAGACAACGTCTTCTTCAACAACTCGAGCGGCGACGCCATCAAGAACGCGACCGCGATCGGCTATCGCGTGCAGATCTCCGGCAGCACCTTTCCCTCGTCGAGCCCGCAGATCGTCATCGACGACTTCGACGGCGACGGCACGCAGGACGACTTCATCGGCACCGGCGCCGCCTGGTTCTACCGCGCGAATCGCACGGGTGAGTGGCGCATCCTGAATCGCTACAACGAGCGTCCGGCGCAGCTGTCGTTCGGCGACTATGACGGGGACGGCCGCACGGACGTCCGTACCGTCGACGCGCGGGGGATCACGCAAACGTCATGGGGTGGCTCGTCGCCGTGGGACGCCCCGGCGCGCTTCATCAGGCGGCCCGTCGGGCCGATCGGGCCGATCCTCGGCGAATCTCCGTGAGGCGGGGCGGGGCGGGGCGGCAGGGGTCCTCTCGCCACGCCCGCTGAAGCGGGCGACGATCGAGAGTGATGAGCCTCCGTCTGGAATGCGCGAGCCCGATCCCGCCCGCTCCGCTGGAGGAGGGAACGGCGTTCATCCAGTTCTCGGGCGGCACCACCGGGACGCAGAAGTCCGTCCCGGTCTCCCACGCGCTCCTGCATCGTGCGCTCACGAGCTACGCCGCGTCGCTCGACCTGCGCGAAGACGATCATTTCATATCGGGGTTTCCCGACGGCCATCGCCTGTTCTCGGACATCATCGTGTATCTCGTCTCGACCCCGCAGGGCCCCGACTTCATCGTCGGGGCCAACGTGTCGCCGGCGTCGGCGGCGCGCCTCGCGGCGACCTTCGCGTCGAGCCTGGAGTCCGTGCTCGCCGCCCTCGCGGCGACGAGCTGACGGCCTCAGCCGCCCGGCCTCAGCTTCGTGTAGACGAAGATCACCGTGAGGAGCGCCACGTCCGCGCTGACGATGGCGCCCATCTCCTTCGGGCTGAGGCGCACGCGCCAGCCGGGCAGTTGCTTCCGGAGGACGCCCGCGAACGCGCCCGCGAAGCCGATGTAGATCCAGAGGATGGCGTGGAAGGAGAACGAGAGGAAGAAGCTCCCGACCACCGCCCCCAGCATCGACGCGAGGAGCGCCGTCGCCCACGCGCGGGCCTGCGCGCCCTCGTCCCCCTCGACCTTGGCGAGCGCGCGCAGCGCCGAGAGCGGGATCTTGACGGCGAGGTACACGACGAAGCTCCACGCCGCGAAGCCGATGAGGCCGGTCTCGGCGGCAGCGAGCACGAACGAGTTGTGCGCGGTCAGAAAGTGGTATTCGCCGAATTGCCCCTTACCGACCCCGAACAGCGGGGAGTGCCGCACGAGGTCGAGGCCGATCTGGAGGCACTCGATGCGCTCGGCGGACGAGCCTTCCGCCTCGGAGGCGGAGCGTCCGGTCATCGAGGCGAGGATGAGGAGCGGCACCGCCGCCACGCCACCTGCGACGGCACCCACCTTCCACCCGAACTGCCTCACGAAGTACGTGCCGAGCACGACCATGAGCACGAGCTGCCCGCCGCGCGACTGGCTGAAGAACACGCACGAGCCCACGAGTGCCAACGAGCCTCCGGCAAGGAGGAGACGGAGCGCGCTCTTCTTTCGCTGGAAGAAGGCGAACGCGAACGGCAGCCCGATGGCGACCGTGAGCGAGAGCTCGTTCGGATCCTCGAGGTTGCCGCGGAAGCGAATGCGCCCGCCGACCGACGCCGTCCCCATGAGCCCCGCGTGCTCGCAGACCCAGGTCTTCTCGTAGTCCTGCTCGTCGGTGATGCACTCGGCCTCGGCCTCGGGGCCGCTGCACACGTGTCCGTCGTAGTGCTGGACGGTGCGGTCGACCGGGTCGATCCAGTGGCACCGAAAGGGCGCGTTGGCCTGATGGGTGCCTACGAAGCTGAGGAGCAACGTGAGCGCGAGGATGGTGCCGGCGGCGATCTGATAGAGCTTCCACGTCTGCATTCCATGCGCGATGGAGAGCGACATGAGCACCGACGTGCCGAAGAGGATGGCCTCCGCGGTCAGGCGGCTGGGCGCCCGCAGCATGACCGTGAGCAGGCACCAGGCGAAGAAGAAGACCGCATAGCGGAGATACGGCGCCGGCATCATGCGCGTGGCGCCGAGGCCGAAGCGTCCCGCGTCGAACACGAACCCGACCACGATGAGCCCCGGCAGCGTGTAGAGCGGCTGGACCGTCGTGAGGACCTCGTACAGCTCCTGAGGCTTCAGGAGAACGAAGATCACCTCGAGGAGGATCGGGACAATCGCAAACATCCGGCGGCGGCGTAGTATTGCACGCGATGGCGTCGCTGCTGGAGAAGGTGCGAAGCAGAAATCTGGACCTCTGGCTGCCGGGCTACGCCCGTCATCTGGGGCGCCGTGCGCTGGGCCGCGCGCGCCAGGCGCGCCGCGGCGACGACGAGTCGCCGCGCCATCTCCTCTTCGCGCTGTGCGATCACTTCGAGCCGCTCTGGGGCAAGGTCGACGAGGCGCACGGCAACCAGCGCGTGAAGGCGTGGCACGAGGGGTATCCGAAGCTCGTCGATGGCTACCGCGACGCCGACGGGCGGAGGCCGCGCCACAGCTTCTTCTTCCCCGGCGAGGAGTACCGCCCGTACTTCCTCGAAGCGCTCGCCGATCTCGCGCGCCAGGACCTGGGCGAGGTCGAGGTGCACCTCCACCACGACGGCGACACCGCGGCCACGCTCACGCCGAAGCTCGAGGAGACGCTCACCGATTTGGCGCGGCACGGTCACATCTCGCGCGACGCGGCGGGCAAGATGCGCTGGGCGTTCATCCACGGCAACTGGGCGCTCGCCAATCCACGCGGCGACGGCAAGTGGTGCGGCGTCGACGACGAGCTGCCGCTGCTCCATCGCCTCGGCTGCTACGCGGACTTCACGTTCCCGTCCGCGCCTGACGAGTGCCAGCCCGGCGTGGTCAACCAGATCTACTGGCCGACCGGCGACCTCGCCGCAAAGCGCTGCTACGAGCACGGCTCCCGCGCCCGCGTCGGCGAGGTCATGACCGATCGCCTGCTGCTCGTGCAGGGCCCGCTCGCGCTCGCGCGTCGTCCAGGCAAGCTCGCGGTGCGGATCGAGGGCGCCGCGATCACCGCGACCGATCCCGCGACCCCCGCGCGCATCCGCACCTGGACGCAGCAGGCAATCAACGTCGGGGGCCGCCCGGAGTGGGTCTTCGCGAAGCTCCACACGCACGGCGCGCCGGACCGCGAGGCGAGGTCTCTCCTCGGCGACGGCGGCCATGCGCTGCACCGCACGCTCACGACGAAGTACAACGACGGCCGGAAGTGGATCCTGCACTACGTGACGGCGCGCGAGATGTTCAACATCGCGATGGCGGCGATGGACGGCAAATCGGGCGACCCGAACGCCTACCGCGATCACGTCGTGGCCCCGCCTCCCGTCCGCGGCTGATCCCTGCTTCGCCGGTACGACCGAGGCCGGACTCGGGCATCCAGGTTCTCGTGGTGATTGACGGCCTCGCATGGAGCGCGTGATCGAAGTTGGTGCCGAGGTGGCTTCGCGCAGGCGGCCCCGCGCGACGGCTCGCTCGCGGTCACTGCGGCAGGCCTGGGGACGACCCTTTCCACTGCGTGATTTCCATCGCCGCTCGCTCCCCCGCCCGACGCCCGAGCTCGTAGTCGTGAGCGAGCGCTTTGCCGTCTTGCGTGGTCCGCCCCGTCGCGAGCGGCGCATCGGGGGTCACGTGAACGATCGCGCAGTCGGCAGGAGGGCGGTTGATGAAGCCGACCGCCAGCGCGTACCGCTCGGGGAGCGTAGCGACGGCACGACGCAACGCCGGGGTACGCCAGAAGAGCGCCGAGCTCGCGAGGTTCGTGATGCTCGGCTTCTTGACGAAGGTCGCGGCGCGCGACCGGACGACCACGATGCGTCGCGCTCCCTGCCGGTACGCTTCCTCGACCGGGATCGGGTCTGCGATGCTTCCGTCGACGACCCGCTCGCCGTGCATGTGGACGGTTCCACGGTAGAGGAGGGGAAGAGCGCACGACCCTTTGAGGACATCCAGCAGGTCGGAGGCGCCCGGGCGGGTATAAATCGCAGCTCCCGTCGCGACCGATGTCCCGACGACGTAAAGAGCCGTCGAGCTCCGGAACACCGCCTCGACATCGAGCGGGTCTTCTCGCTCGAACGCCGTCCAGAGCCAATCGAGGTCGAGGACGTGGCCGCCGCGCAGGCCTCGGCGCACGTCGATGAACTCGCGCCGCGACATGTGGTCGAGGTAACAGCGACGGTTGCGCCCGAGCTGCAGCGCGAGAAAACACGCGATGTTGCAGGCCCCCGCCGATGCGCCAACCGCAACGTCGAAGTGCAGCAGTCCGCGCTCGTGAAACACGTCGAGGACGCCGGCGGAGAAGATTCCGCGCATCGCCCCGCCTTCGACAACAAGCCCTGTCGTGATTTGCCCCTCCATCGTGCACAACCTACCACTCTCTCCCGGGTGGTCGCGCCCGCGCGTAGCGCTCTCGACGTCCGGGCATGGCATGGAATCCGACCCGTTCGCCGCGCCGCACTCCGAGTGGGACGCTTCAGCGCGATGGTGAAGGGTCTTTTCGGCGGTCGCGCGTGCGTCCGGCCGGTCAGCCAACGTCGCCATCGACCATGGCGAGGACCGCCCGGATCGCGCACTCGCGCACCGGGGGTCAAGGGGATTTGCTCGCCTCCGCCGTGCCGCCGTACGCGCCGAGGTTTGCGCGGCCGCCGTTGGGGGCGGGCTCGGCGGCGGCGGACTCCGCGGGATCGGCCTTGTCGAGCGCGGGGCTCGTGGGCTTCTCGTGGAAGTCGTTCTGCGCCTCGTCGACGAACTGGATGTCCGTCGGCTAGAGGACGCCCGCGCCGATGGTGCACGTCCCGGTGCCGCCGCACGTGGGCGCGCCGATGCTGTAGCTGACCGCGATCGTGTTGGCGGTGGCGGGGTCGTTGTAGAACGCGCTCTCGCCGTTCTTCCAGAAGATCGAGTTCGTGAACGTGACCTTGGAGTACGTCTCGGCGTAGACGTTCCCGCCGCGGGTCATCGCGGCGGGCTGGCCGTTCTGGTCGAGCGCGTTGAACGCGACGGTGAGGTGATCGGCGACCAGCGTCGAGCCGGTGCTCGGGCCGTCGAGCCCGTCGGCGTAGAGCGCGCCGCCACGCGCTACTCCGTTCTCGAGGTACGAGCGATTCCGGTACAGGAGATCGTGCGACATCGTGATGGTCGCGCCGTCGTCCACGAAGACCGCGCCGATGCCGGAGAGGTTGTCGGTGAAGACGTTGTACGCGAAGTCCGTCTTCACGGGGTCGGCGCCGGCCTTGAACACGATGACCGCGCCGCCCCAGCCGTAGTTGATGCCGCGTCCGATCTCGTTGCCGCGGAACGTGTTGCGCACGATCGTCCCGCGGGTGGGGCTCAGGTAGAGCGCGCCGCCGTGGTCGGAGAAGCCGATGTTCTTCTCGAAGAGGCTGCCCTCGATGGTGATGCTCACGTCGCCCACGCACGCCACGGCCGCGCCCTTCGCGGCGCGGTTGTCGCGGAACACCGAGCGCGTGATCTTCGCGCTCACGCGATCGAAGGAGAGCGCGCCGCCTTCCTGGTCGGTCGTGCCGTTCTCGGCGAACACCGCGTTGGCGATGGTGAACGAGGCGCGCACGGACGTGTCGCCGTCGACCCGCAGGCCCTTCGCGCCCTTCTGCACCGTGACGCCGTCGAGCCCGAAGCTCTTCACCGTGGAGGCCGCCGAGAGCACGGGCTGGCTCGCGTTCGCCGCCTCGAGGATGGTCGCGCAGGCGTCGGTGCGTGACGCGAAGCCCGCCGCGAACCCGCCGTAGATCACGAGATCCTTGTCGGGGACGGCGACGTTCTCCTTGAACGTGCCCGCCGCCACCCAGATCACGCCCTTCGCGCCCGCGCCGGCGAGCGCCTTCGCGAGCGTCCGGAACGGCGCTCCCTTCGTGCCGTCCTCGGCGCCCGTGCCGTGCGCGTCGACGTAGGCGGTCGCGGCGGCCGCGGGCATCGTGAGCGACGGACATTTCAGATCGCTCACGACCGGCCCGCCGTCGCCACCGCCGTCGATGGGGCGCGGCCCGTCCGTCGCTTGCGCGTCGGGATCGTTCGGACCGCCCTCGCCAGCGCCGCCTTCGGCGTTCGGGTCGGGCGGCGCGTCGTCACTCGAGCTGCTGCAGGCCGCGGCCGCCGAGGTCACCAGCACCGCGACCGCGATGAGCTCCCCGTATCCAAAGCGAAGACGTGTCATTCGCCATGAGTATGGCGGACCCGCCGCATTTTGCGACTCGAAAGGACGCCGCGCGCCGCCTGGAGCCCGACCTAAAGCTCGTCGCCGGAGAGGCGGGCGCCGATCGAGTGGTCCCAGATGTTCTTCTTCGTGATCTTGCCCGACGGGGTCTTCGGGACCGACGACACGAACGTGACGTACTTCGGGACCATGAAGGCCTCGAGGCGCGCCGCGCAGTGCTGGATCACGTCGCGCGGGGTGTACGTCGTGCCCTCGGTGAGCACCAGGAAGACGCGGATGGCCTGCCCCAGGATGTCGTCGCGCTGGCCCACCACCGCGGCGTCCTGCACGCCGGGCAGCGCGTAGACCGCGTTCTCGACCTCCTTCGGCGAGACCTTCTCGCCGCGGGTCTTGATGATGTCGTCCTTGCGGCCCACGAAGTAGAGGTGCCCGTCGGCGTCGCGCTTGAACTGGTCGCCGGTCCAGAGCCACATCTCGTTCGGGATGTTGGGCGAGGGCTTCAGCCACTCCGCCGTGATCTCGGGCTTCTCCCAGTAGCCGCGCATCACGTGCGGCCCGCGGACCACGAGCTCGCCGACCTCGTCGGGCGGGAGCTCCTTGCCGTCGGGCCCGACCACGAAGACCTCCATGTTCGGCATCGGCACGCCGACGCTGAGCGGCTTCTGGTCGAGCAGCGAAGGCGGCAGGTAGCAGACGCGCTTGCACTCGGTGAGGCCGTACATCGAATAGAGGCGCGCGTTGGGGCAGAGGCGCTTCAACGTCTCGATGTGCGTGAGCGACAGCGCGGCGGCGGTGTTCGTCACGTAGCGGATGTTCTCGAGGCGCGCGCCCTTCTCCTCCCACTGCCGCAGGATCGACGCGATCGTCGGCACGACGGGGAGGCCGGTGACCTTCTCGGCCTCGATGGTCTTGAGGATCGCGGCCGGGTAGTTGAACGACTGCTCGAGCACCAGCGTGCTGCCGAGCAGGTTCGTCATCAACCATTGATAGAGGCCGTAATCGAACGATAGCGGCAGCACGCAGAGGACGATGTCGTCGGCGCGGTTCTCGAGATAGGTGGTGATCGACTCCGCCGCCGACACCATGTTGTGGTGCGTCAGCATCACGCCCTTGGGGTCGCCGGTCGAGCCCGAGGTGTAGATGATGGCCGCGAGGTCGCTCGGGATCTGCTTCGGCTCGGGCCACGTGGGCGCGGCGGACGCGACGGTCCTCGCGAAGTCGTGGCACGTGGTGGCGCCGATCTTCGCCGGGCCGTCACCGAGGTCGGCGATGAGCGCGTGCTCGAGGTGCTTCGCCTGGGCGATGGCCTCGGCGTAGTGCGGCTCGAGGATGCGGTCCGTGACGAGCACGCGCGCGCGGCAGTCGTTCAGCACGTAGGCGAGCTTGTCGGCCTTGGTCTGCGCGTTGACGACGACGAAGATGCCGTCGGCCGCGAGCGCGCCGAAGATGCCGATGGCGAGCTCCGGCGAGTTGTCGAGATAGAGCGCGACGCGATCACCGCGCTGCACGCCGAGGCTGCGCAGCGCATTGGCGATGCGACCCGCCTGGGCGTGGACCTCGGCCCACGTGAAGCGCTGCTTGCGGAAGACGAGCGACGTCTTCTCCGGCGCCGCGGCTGCACTCCGGCCCATGTACTCCTGGAGCAACGTGACCTGGGATACCCGCATGATCAGCCTCCGCGCTTGCGCTCGATGTACGCCACGATGGCGTTGACGGTGTCGAAGTTCTCGGGAACGGCGTCGTCGTTGTCGACCGAGAAACCAAAGGTCTCCTCGATGAACATGATGAGCTCGAGGGTCCTCACCGAGTCGACGATGTGCGCTCGCTCGAGCGACACGTCGTCCTTCAGCGCATCCGGCGCTCCTCCCTGGAGGAAGCTCTCCAGGATCATCGTGCGAATCTGTCCGCGGGTCTCGTTCTCGCTCATGGCGGTCTCCTGGAGGAGGAGCCGCAGAGACTACCAGAAGCGACTACCAGAAGCGCGTGGCGGGCATCCGCTCGCGTGCGACCGTCACGTCGCCCCCCAGCTTCAGGAGCTCGATGGGCGTGTCGTGGCTCAGGAAGAGGAGGGGGCTGGCCGCGAACGAGTACGCGCCCGAGGCGAAGAAGCCGACGAGGTCGCCGGGCTCGGCCCGCGCGATGCGCACGCCGCGCGCCATCGAGTCCATCGGCGTGCAGAGCGGACCGCACAGCTCCTGGGGCTCGTTCGCCGGCTCGATCACGTCGGCGCCGTCCGTGTCGCGGGTGAGGTTCCGTACCGGGTAGTTCTTCTTCACGAGCTGGCCGAAATTGCCGGTCGCTGGAAAGCAGTGGTGCATGCCGCCATCGAGGATGACGAAGCGCTTGCCGCGCGTCTGCTTGATCTCGGTGACGCGCGAGACGTACGCGCCGTAGCGGCCGATGAGGAAGCGACCGAGCTCGAAGACGAAGCGGGTCTTCTGGAAGCGCGGGTTGTCGGCGCGGAACTGCACGATCGCCTGGCCGATGGCGCGGCCGAGCGCCGGCGTGTCGACCGCGGCCTGCCCCGCGAAATACGGGATGCCGAAGCCGCCGCCCAGGTTCACCACTTCGGGCGACAGATCCCTGGCCGCGGCGAGCCGCGCCGCGATCGCGAGCGAGCCCTGCATGTTCTCGACGAGCGCGCGCTCCTCGAGGCACTGCGTGCCGGCGTAGATGTGGATCCCCACGAGGCGGACGCCCGGCTCGGCGAGCACGGCGTCGAGCGCGGCCTCGGCCTCCTCCTCGGGGACGCCGAACTGCGAGGCGCCGCCGCCCATGCGCATCGCGAACTCCTTGGGAGTCTCGATGGGGTTGATGCGCAGCGTGACGTCCTGGCGCTTGCCCCGGGCGCGCGTGACGGCGCCGAGGCGCCCGAGCTCCGCCAGCGACTCGAGGCTCACGATCTGCACGCCCCCGTCGACGCAGCGTTCGAGCTCGGAGACGGTCTTGCCGGGCCCGGCAATCGACATGTGCTTCGGGTCGTACCCGGCGGCCACGGCCATATCGAGCTCGCCGGCCGACGAGAGATCGAGCCCCGCGACGTGCGGGCGGAACGCCTCGAGCACGCGCCGGTTGCCGTTCGCCTTCACGCAGTAGAGGAGCTCGACGGCGTCGGGCAGGCTGCCCCGCAGCGCCGCGAGATGCGCGAGGGCGGCGTCGAGATCGTAGAGGTAGTACGGCGTGCCGTGGGCGCTCGCGAGCGCTTCGGCCTCCGCGGCGCCGAGGTTCATGCCGAGGTCGGTCATGAGGCGGGGGTGCTTCCGGCGGTCGCCGTCATCTTCTTCACCACGCGCGCCGGGTTGCCCATCACGATCGAGTCGGGAGGGATGTCGCTGCGGACCACGGAGCCCGCGCCGATGACCGAGCGCGCGCCGATGGTCACGCCCTTGAGGATCATGACGTTGCGCGAGATCTGCACGCCGTCCTCGATGATGACCGGCGCCACGTCACCCTCGCCGGCGGGGACCTCCCAGATGGGCTTCTGCGGGTTGTAGTGGCTGTGCCCCTCGGTGTCGGCGATGTAGCAACCGCCCGCGATCGACGCGTATTTCCCGACCGAGATGAGCGTGGCGACCGCGAAGCTCGTGCCGTGCCCGATGAAGACGCCGTCCCCGATGATGAGCGTGGGCGTGCCCTTGGAGGCGGCGGCGATGTTGATGAGGCCCGAGACGCGGATGTTCGACCCCAGCTCGATCCGGGGCGTCCCGTTGATGTACGGGACGCGGTCGACGGCGATGTTGTCGCCGTACGTGGCGCACTGCGCCAGGAACACCGGGGTGGCGACGATCGAGCGGCGTCCCCACTCGAAGGCCTCGCGGGCGTAGAAACCGGCGTGGGCGAGGCTCGCGAGCACCTGCTTCGCCGGGCCGAGCGGGCGCAGGGTGCTGTAGATCAGACGCTTGGCGATCGGCTTGACCAGCCGCCGGAACGTGCTCGAGCTGCCCACATCCCGGACTTACCATCGTTGATGAAAGGTGGGAATAGGCGCGCTATCGTTCGGAAGTCATGCCGTGGTCGCTCCGCACGCGTCTGATCTCCGTCCTCGACGGCGCCGGGGTGCTCGAGCTCGCCATGGCCGCGCGGAAGTTCGTCCGGCTGCCGTACTTGCCGATCGTCACGTACCACCGGCTCGGCGTACCGAAGCAAAATGCAGCGGATCTCGACGAGACCGTGGTGGACGCGACGAAGGAGGGCTTCGAGCGCCAGGTCGAGCTCCTCATGCGGCGGTTCACGCTGCTGAGCATCGAGGATCTCCGCCTCCACTTCCTCGACCGGAAGCCGCTGCCCAAGAACCCGGCCCTCATCACGTTCGATGATGGCTATCGCGAGTGCCACGACATCGCGCTGCCGGTCCTCCAGCGCGCGGGGGGCAAGGCGGTGTTCTTCATCTCCACCGACCACATCGAGGACCGCAAGACCTTCTGGTGGGATCGCGCGAACTACCTCGTCAAGCGCTCGAAGAAGACGCGCATCGAGATCGACTACCCCGCGCCCATCGTCCATGACCTGAGCGGCGATCGCACGAAGGTCGTGCAGCAGATCCTCGACGTCATCAAGGAGACGTACGCGCTCGACATCGAGCGTTACCTGAACGCGCTGAGCGTCGCGCTCGACGTCCCTTGGGGCCCGGCCGAGGAGAAGCGCATCACCGACGAGGCGCTGATGACCTGGGACCAGGTGCGCGCCATGCGCCGCGCCGGGATGGACGTCGAGTCCCACACGCGGACCCATCGCGTCCTGCAGACGCTCCCGCCGGAGGATCTCCGCGAGGAGCTCGAGGGCTCGCGGCGCATCCTCGAGGCCCAGCTCGACGAGCCGGTCCGCGCCATCGCGTACCCGGTGAGCCTGAGCCCCGGCGAGCACGACACGATCTTCAACGCCGTGCGCACCGCCGGCTACGACCTCGGATTCTCCACCTCGCAGGGCCTCGGCCCGCTCGGCGCCAAGACCAACCCCCTCGACATCCAGCGCATCTGGGTCGACCCGAACCTCTCCCACTCGTATTTCCGCGCCGCGGTCGCCGTCCCGCATCTGACGTACCGCCGGCGGTAGTCGCCTCCGTCTGCCGGCGCCGGCACTCTCTGGAACTCGCGTGTCGCGCCTCCCTCGAGGAGGTCGCGCGCGACGAACGGGACGTACGACGCAGTGGCGTAGACAGCGTCGTCGGTGGCGACCAGCGACGGGAGATAGCTGGTGTCGATGCCCGCGGGGGCGAGCGCACTCGTCTCGGGCGCCAGGCGGTACGACGCCCCGTTGTCGGTCTGGACGAAGAGGACCCCTGGCGCCGCACGGAGGATCGTCCCGACCCGATATCCCGGAGAAGCGCGCGCTACGGACACCGGTACGCAGCCAGGCGCGCAGTCCGCCCGCACCCGGTAGATGTCGATGCGCCCGGTCTTGTCATCGTACGTGTCCCAGTAGACGAAGTCCCCGTCGCGCGCGATGGCCCTGGCCCACGGCTGGCCGACGGCGAGGACCTCCGTTTTTCCGCCCGGCGCCTTCGGCGCACGGAGGACCCGCGCCGCGAGGCGGCCGTCGGAATCATCCCCGCTGTCGCCTCGAGGATGCTCGACCCAGTAGACGTAGCGCCCGTCGGTTGTGATCCCGAACGGGTAGCCGGCGTCGGCCAGCATCGCAGGCGCTGACAGGATCTGCTGCCGGCAGGAGCTCGGCGCGCACGATGGCCCGGGCGCGACCGGACACGGCCCGAGATTCCAGGGCTCCCCTCCGTCTTCAGAGGCGCCGTCAGCCGAGGCTTAGGCGCTCGCTTCAGGGGCCTCGACCGGCGCAGAGCCGTCCGTCGAGAACTCCGTGCAGGAGAGCGCCGTGACGCTCGCTGCCAACGCAGAGTTGACGCATGCCGCTAGCGAGCGCCACCACTGCCTCATCCGACGATCCTATCCTGCGGCCCGCCACGCCGCTACGTCCGCCGGGTATTCCGAGCGGCGCGGCGGCGAGGGCGGTCGCCGGCCCTCGCGGGAAGGGCAGGCAAGGGCGGCGGCGTGCGCATCGCCGGTGGCGTCGGTCTCGACCTCGGCGAGTGAGGGCCGTTCGAGAATCGGTCAATGGGTGGCGGCGCCGCGGGCGAAGGCGCCGGGGGTGAGGCGGAGGATGCGCTTGAAGTGACGGTGCAGCAGGCTCTGATCGTAGAAGCCCACGCTCGCCGCGACCTCCGCTTGAGGCATGCCGCGCGCGAGCAACGCCTGCGCCCGCGCGATACGACGATGCGTGACGTACGCGTGGGGCGGCATGCCGACCTGCTCGCGAAATGCCCGACAGAGACGGAACTTGTCGAGGCGCGCATGCGCCGCGAGGGCTTCGAGATCGATGGTCTCGGTGAAGCGCTCGTCGAGCAGGGCCCGCGCCCGCGCCACGTGCGCGCTACAGCGCACGAGGCCGGAGTCGCTCGGTGCGCCCATCGTGTCGATCAGCGCGTGCACCGCCTCGCACGAAGCTTCCTCGAGCGCCGACGGCGACGCTCCGTCGAGCAGATGTCGATGCAAGGTCGCGAGCGGCTTCGCGCGCGGATCGCGCGGATCGATCGAATGGCGCCACGCTCGGATGCGCGGCCGATCGAGCGCAGCCTGCGCCTCTTCGATCATCGAGGCCTCGAAACATGCGACCTGGAACGCCGGCGTCCCCTCGCGCGTGCGCTCCACCGCCACCTCGCCCGGGACCTTCAGGCTGATGCTCCCCGGGCCGCTCGACCATCGCTCGCCGCCGCTCGTCCACTCCGAGCGCCCCGCGAGGTGCATCGTGCTGCCGTACTGCTCCGGCACTGCGCGCATCAAGGGCCGCGGCCCGGCAAAGCGCACGACCCACACGCCAGGATGCGCCCGTCGCACGACCACCGAACCGGGCATGGCGCTCGCTTTGCGCCAAGTTCGTCCAAGGCGTTCGTCCCGGCCCGACCTACGCTCTTCATCCAACATGAAAATCTTTCTCACCGGCGCGACCGGGTTCATCGGATCGCAGATCGTTCCGCAGCTCATCCAGGGAGGGCATCAGGTGCTCGGGCTCACGCGCTCCGATGCCGGCGCGAAGCAGCTGGTCGCGGCCGGCGCCGAGGTCCATCGCGGCGACCTCGAAGAACCGACCACGCTCCGCAGCGGCGCGGAGAAGGCAGACGCGGTGATCCACTGCGCCTTCGACCACGACTTCTCGCGCTTCGTCGAGAACTGCCAGAAGGACAAGCGCAACATCGAGGCGATGGGCGAGGCGCTCGTGGGGTCGAAGCGTCCCTTCCTCATCACGTCGGCCGTCGGCATGGGCAGCCGCGGTCCGGGGCAGCTCGGGACCGAGGACTTCTTCGACGAAGCGCATCAGCATCCGCGCAAGGTCTCCGAAGAGACCGGCAACGCGCTCCTCGCGCGCGGCGTCGCGGTCTCGTTCGTGCGTCTGCCCCAGGTGCACGACACGCGGAAGCAAGGGCTGATCTCACCACTTATCGAGCTCGCCAGGTCGAAGGGCCGCGTAGCGTACCTGGGCGAGGGCAAGAACCGCTTCGCCGCCGCGCACGTCTCCGACGTCGCGCGCCTCTACAAGCTCGCGATCGAGCGAGCCGAGCCCGGCGCGCGCTGGAACGCGGTGGCGGAAGAGGGCGTCGCGATGAAGGACATCGCCGAGGCCCTCGGCCGCTCGTTGGAGCTTCCGGTGGTGAGCGTGGCGGGTGACGAGGCGAACGACTACTTCGGCTGGATGATGATGTTCGCCGGCACCGACATGATCGGCTCGAGCGCCATCACGCGCGAGAAGCTCGGATGGAAGCCGGTGGGCACGGACCTGATCAACGACCTCGATCACCTCGAGGTCTGATCGGCCCCCGGTCCTCCCCTGATCAGGGTCGGGACCTGCGTGTCAGGGCCGACCCAGAGCAGCGAGAGGGGGATCTCGATGGCGTCGAAGGGCTCGGCGCACATGGGCTCGTCGCCGGCGAAGGTCCCGATCACGCTCCAGCGCCCGCCATCGAGCTTGCGGACCTCGACGGTTCGGTCACGTGGGTCGACCACCCAGAGCCATGACACTCCCGCGCGGGCGTAGAATGGAAATTTCACCCGGCGGTCGTAGGCGGCGTTGGAGGGAGAGAGGACTTCGCAGACCCAGTCCGGGACGAGCTGGAGCGGCTCGTCACCCTCGGGCCATGCGAAGCGCTCGCGCCGCCAGCCTGCGACGTCCGGTGCGATCTCGGGCGCGGACGGAAGCTCGACCCCAGGCTCGACGAGGATGACCCAACCGCCCGGGCCGTCCTCGTCGAAGTCGAATGCACCGCCGACGTAGCGCCCGAGCACCGTCGCCACGCGTGCGTAACGGGGACGAGGCCGCGGCATCGTGTACAGCTCGCCGTCGATGATCTCCCCCTTCTGATTGGCAGGAAGGGCCTCGAGCTCGGCCCAGAGCTCCGCGTCGGTGCGACGCGCCTTCGCGGGGTCGGCCATCGTTCGAGCCTAGCAGACGAACGACGACGCGGCGGCGGTCAGCGGAGGACGTCGGCGATGCGAACGACGACGTCGGGGAATGCCTCGGGCGCAATGGTCTCGCCGTGCTCGTGGCGGGTGACGCTGGACCATCCGCCCGCGGTCGGGCCGCGATGCACCTCGATCACGCGCTCGGCGACGTTGACGATCCAGTACTCGCGCACGTTCGACACCGCGTAGAGCGGCGCCTTGACGAGACGATCCTTGCGCAGCGAAGAGGCCGCGATCTCCACGATCAGGAGCGCCTGGTCCGGGTGAACCAGGTGGTAGTCGCCGAGAGGAACGATCGCGACATCCGGCTCCGGCTCGGATTCGTCCGCCGCGAGGAGAGGCTGCTGGATGCGAACCCGCGCGCGTTTCAGGAGCGCGGGGACGAGGATCGCCGTGAGCTCGTCGACAGGGGATGCATGAGGCGGATCGTTCGGGCTCATCTCGATGATCGCTCCGTGGAGCAGCTCGACGCGGGCGTCGTCGAGGAGCCCGAGCGACACCATGCGGTCGTAGAGCTCGCGAGAAATCTTTCGCGGAGCCTCTGGGGCCAGGAGCGCGTAGTCGAGCACCGCTGAAACCTAGCACCGCCCGATCGGTTCGGCCATGGAGCCCAAGGGACGTCAGCGTCGGACGGCGCTTCGGCGTCGAGAAGTTCCTGAACGAGCTGCCCCCGACCCCGTACGCTTCGCCGATGGCAGTCCCGCGACCGCTCCTCACGCCGGAGGAAGTCTGGCGAAGGTACGACGCCGACGAGCAGCGACTGACCGCCTCGCTCAGCGAGCGCATGCTCGACCTCGCGGAGCTCCGCCCCGGCATGCGTGTGCTCGACCTCGCGACGGGACGAGGCGAGCCCGCGGTGCGGGCCGCGCACCGGGTGGGGCCGACCGGATCGGTGCTCGGTGTGGACCACTCCGAGGCGGTGCTCCGGATTGCTCCGGATGGCCGGCGAGCGCGCGTCCCTCGAAGGCCTCACGAACCTCGCGCTGCGCGTCGTGAACATCGAGTCCCTGGAGGGGGTGCAGGCGGCGCACTTCGACGCGACGCTCGCGCGCTGGTGCCTCATGTATCTCGACGCGCCGGTCGCCGCGCTCTCGGCCGCGCGCCGCGCCATGGTGCCGGATGCCGTTCTGGTGGCGGCCGTCT
>Ga0123336_10001992_pt1 | contig 18125 bp, 17 predicted proteins | sample SSSSmetaG_FD_96466 | JGI IMG/M metagenome (GOLD analysis project Ga0123336, IMG submission 96466) | Glacier valley bacterial and archeal communities from Borup Fiord, Nunavut, Canada, to study Microbial Dark Matter (Phase II) - ​SSSS metaG | ecosystem: Environmental > Aquatic > Freshwater > Ice... | reverse complement strand
GTTTTCAGGGCGTCGCCGTTGATTTGGGCCGCGCCCCGGCTTGGCACCACGATGGCTTGCACGCCCAGGCACTCGGCCGTGCGAGCAATGGCGCCGAAGTTGCGCACGTCGGTGATGCGGTCGAGCAGCAGCAGGAAGGGCACCTTACCTTCCTCAAACAAGCCCGACACGATGGTGTCGAGCGGGGCGTAGTCGATGGGCGAGACAAAGGCCACCGCGCCCTGGTGGTTTTTGCGGGTGAGGCCGTCGAGCTTTTCGGCCGGCACCTGCTGCACCGGCACCCCGGCCGCGCGGGCCTGCTCCGAGATGTCGGCCACGAGGCTGTTTTTGGTGCCGCGCAGCAGGAAAATTTTCTCCAGGGTGCGGCCCGCGCTCAGCGCTTCCAGAATGGGGCGCAGGCCGAACAGCATGTCGATGCTGCGGTCGGCGGCGGGGCGGGTGGTATGGCGCGGGCGGTCGTCGGCGCCGCGCTCGGCGCGCTCGCCCCGCTCACGGTAAGGCGGACGTGTCTCGTCGCGGTCGTCGCGGGGCGGGCGGCCGGCCCCAGCCTCGTCGTCGCGGTTGTCGGAGCCGCCGCGGCCGCGGGGGCGGGCGGGGCGCTCAGCGTAGTCGTCAGCGCGGGGGTCGGGGCGACCGGGGCGCGCGGGTCGGGGCGTCACCGGGCGGTTTTGGGCATCGTAAAAGCGGCGGCCGGCTACCGGGCGCGCAGGTCGCTGGGGGCGTTCGGGCCGGTCGGGGCGGTCAGGGGGGTTCTCCATTTTTCCACGGCGGCATACCAGAGCAATTCGTACTCGGGCCGGCGCACCAATTCGTAATAATCAGGCGCAAAGGTACTCGGCCGGGGGCGGAAGGTGTAGCTCAAGGGCCCACCGTCCGGCCCGCCCTCGGGGTAGTACCACCGCTCCTCGCCGCCGGCCAGGCGCCGCACGCCGGGCGGCGGCCCCAGCACCACGTACAGCAGCCCGCGGTCGGTGAGCCAGCCGGCCTTGTGGGCCGCGAAGAGGCGGTTGGCCGCCGTCACGCGGCCGTAGTAGCGCCGAATCAGGTCTTTGCCCTGGGCCTGGTTGCCCTGGGCGATGTCGAGCCAGAACTTGTCCACGGCCCGCTTGGGGGCGGGCGCGTTGGTCAGGCGCTGGCGCTCCTCGCTGGTGGTGAGGTAGCGCAGCGGCTCAATCAGCTCGGCGGCCGTGACGAGGGCGGGATAGCCGTTTTCGGCCACCAGCACGGCCAGCGTCTGGGGCGCCACGCCGCCCAGGCCGCCCACGCGCAGGGCATACAGCCCGGCCTCAGCCAGGCGCAGCGGCTCGCCCGGCCGCACCGCGGCCGAGTCGAGCACGGGCAGCACCGGCGGGCCGGCGGGCATGGCCGCGGCGTTGGTCATGGGCGGCAGCGCGGGACTGGGGCGCACGGCGTAGCGCTTCCAGCGCACGGGCTGGTAGAGGCCGTAGCAATCCACGCCAAAGGGCTCGCCGGCCCGCACGTAGCGGCGGCCCAGCGGCAGCCCCGCCGAGTCGGTGAGCACGAAGGGCCGCGCCAGCAGGGCCGCCGTCAGGCGCAGCCAGGCGGTAGCGGCGGCATCCTGGTAGCCATCGGCCGCGTCGGCGGCCGCGGTGCTGATTTCCAGCACCGTCCCGGCGGGCAGGCGGGCGGCGGGCAGGCAAAAGCTCAGGTGCCGGCCGCCGTCGGGGTCGGGGCGCGGGTGCTGCCGGCGGGGCGGCACGCTGTCCTGCCACAGCGGCTGCCGGGCCTCGTAGCTGGGCCAGGCCGTGAGGCGCAGCGGGCGCGCCGGGCCGCTGCCGGTGCGGGCGGGGGCCGGCAGATACAGGTAGCAGCGCAGGCTGTCGCCTTCGCGGCGGGTGTCCACCTCCAGGCGCGGGCCGTCGCGGTAGAGGCCGGCGTAGTCGGGGCGCGGGGCCAGCGGGGCGCGGTGCGGCAGCTTCGGCCCGAAGCTGCCGGCCAGCAGCAGCAGCAAGCTCCCCACGAGGCCCGCTTCAGCTAATCGTTTCATTGGTTGGAATATTTGAATCGGGCACGGCCTGCTCTGGCTGGCCGGCTGGTGTACGTAAATTTGGCAACGCGCACGGCCGCTCCTAATGTACATAGCCCCATGTCTTTTCGTCTCGACCGCACCGCCTTCCACGCCGGCACCCACGCCGAGGCCGACGCCTACCACCGCAACAACCAACCCGCCACCATGGCCGAGCGCCTGCGGGCGGCCATGTACCTGAACAGCGTGGCCTACAACTTCGACCTGGATAACCCGCCCCGGCTCGACCGCACCGCTTTCTCGGCTCGGGCCCACGCGCACCGCTGAGATGGGCAACATTTTCAATCAGGATTTCAGAGACTTCCTAGCGGCGCTGCGCCGCTATGAGGTTCGCTACGTGCTGGTGGGTGGCTATTCCGTCATTCTGCACGGCTACAGCCGCACTACCGGCGACCTGGATATTTGGGTGGAAAAAACGCCGGCCAATTACGAGAAGTTGGTACGCGCCTTTCACAATTTCGGGATGCCGGTTTTTGATATGACGGCGCCCAATTTTCTGCATCACCCCGAGTGGGACGTGTTCACATTTGGCCGCCCGCCGGTGGCCATCGACATCATCACCAAGCTCAAAGGGCTGGAATTTGCCGAGGTGTTTGCCCAGGCCACCGACGTGGTGGTTGATGGCCTGACCGTTCGCCTGATTCAGTACCAGCACCTGCTGCAAGCCAAGCGCGCCGCCGGCCGGCCGCGCGACCAGAACGACTTGGACAACCTGCTCAACCGGGCCTGACCCACCCGCCCGCGCCTGCACGGCCAACCTACCCACCTAAGCACGAGGCGAAGCCGTCGAGCCGCGGCCGCCGCCGGGCTGGGCGCCGCCTGCAGTGCAGAGCCGAGAGCAGCCGGCGGCCCTGCTGAAAAATCTCGATGTCCTTTTTTTCAAGTCAACGGGCAGCGCAGACCCTTGTTTTTGCGGGCGCGGGCTGAATATGTCGTGGCTGCCGCGCCGGGGGCTGCGGCGTTTGGAGGGTCCTTGAATGGCAAAAATAAATGGCGCAACCAGCGGCCAGCTGTTGCGGAGGCCATTGGGTTTGTGGAACTTGCTTACGCTGTCACCTCATCCACTGCCGCCATGAAACACATGCTTTTCGTCCTCCTCGCCCCCCTTGCCGTCCTGCTGGCCCTGCCCGCCTGCAAAAAGGACGACACCGACCCCAACGGCCTGCCCCCGGCCACGCAGGAAGGCAAGAACACCGCCGGCTTTCTGCTGAACGGCCAGCCCTGGCTGCCGAAAGGAAGCGTACTTGGCTCCAATCCCTCTGGTGTAAACGCAACCTGGAACCCCACTTCTTTTCGTCCAAACTTAACTTTTGGATTCGGCAGGTATAATGATGGAGATATAACTGATTTTGGTTTCCGTCTCCCGGGACTTCATTCTCCTGGGACAGTCATGCTTAACCAACCTGTTTCGCTCCTTTTGGGGAATAAAAATCCTGCACACGGTTTATACGTGATACATCGTCCGTCTCCTGACCGATACTTTTTGACGGGCCCTTCTGCCCGTGGTCAGGTCATCATCACCCGTTTTGACACGGTGGCGCGGGTGGTTTCGGGCACGTTCGAGGCCAAGGTTAAGGAGGACGGCGGGCCGGATTCGCTCACCATCACCCAGGGGCGGTTCGACCTCAAGTTCTAGGTTTCTCATTTCACCCCTTTCCCCCATTCCGTATGAAACAGCTTTTCCTTTTCGGCCTGGCGCTGCTGCTGGCCGGGCCCGCCGCCGCCCAGCGCGGCGGGCTCAGCCGGTAGCCCAACCCGCTACAAACCAACACGCAAGCATAACATCGCATCAATACATTTATATTCCTCACCATTTACCTTCATTGCCATGAAACCCCTCCTTCTTTTCCTCGCCGCCCTGCTGGCCCTGCCCGCCTGCAAGAAGGACAATACCGACCCCAACGGCCTGCCCGCCGCCACCCAGGAAGGCAAAAACACCGCCGGCTTTCTGCTCAACGGCCAGCCCTGGCTGCCCAAAGCGAGTTACGTTGGTAACAATCCCTATACCGTTTCGGCCTCTTACGGTCCGATAAGGCGTGCTCACCGATTGGCAGTGAGCATGTTCCGTTACCAAGACGTCAATAATAGCCAGAGCCTTACACTTTACTTAGCAGGTGTGCGCACCCTTGGTACATATCAACTCAATCAAGAGATAGACCCATTCGTTATCTCCGGTCTGGAGCCTTCCCATGCTTATTACAGAATAACCAGTGGAGCCAGAGATTTTTATACAGGTTCCACTGCGCGCGGCCAAGTCGTCATCACGCGGCTGGACACGGTGGCGCGGGTAGTCGCCGGCACGTTCGAGGCCAAGCTGCGCGAGGAGGGCGGGCCGGATTCGCTCGCCATCACCCAGGGACGGTTCGACCTCAAGTTCTAGTTTTCACATTTCACCCTTTTTCCCTTTCCGCATGAAACAGCTTTTCCTTTTCGGCCTGGCGCTGCTGCTGGCCGGGCCCGCCGCCGCCCAGCGCGGCGCCGTCATCAGCGCCGCTGGCGGCGGGGGCGGCGTCGAGCCTCCCGTATTCTACGTGCCCGAAGAAACCCCCTGGAGCCACGTCGTGGACAGTATGCTCTACTACGTGGACAAGAGCCAGGTGCCGTCCGGCATCCTCTACGACCGCGCGGTGCCGCTGGCCGCCCTGCCCTACTTCGACCGCTTCACGGTCGACACCACCTCGGCCGCCCACCTGCGGCAAGCCTACCTGGAGCTGTTTATTGCCGCCTACAACCAGCAAGCCTTCACCCTCACCCCCAGCCAGCTCCGCGAGCAGTCCGAGGCCCAGGTGCGCCGCGGCGCGGTGCCCCTGGCCGTGCTCGACTACCGCCTGCACTACCTCGACACGCTGGCCGTGTACAACAACCAGCTGGTGCTGCAAAACGGCCTGTACCGCGACGTGGCCGGCCGCAACGGCTCGCCCTACACCGAGCGCCTGCTTACCCTGGCCGCGCCCCTGGCCCGGTCTGTTACCCAGCAAGCCTCGTTCATCGTGGCTCCGGCGTTCCTGCTCGGCAACCGGGGCCGCGTGGTGAGCAGCCTGCTGGTCGATTTCGACAACGGCGCCGCCGCCGTTAGCTGCCTGCCCGGCCAGACGGTGCCCGTGAGCTACCCCACGCCCGGCAACAAGGTGGTGCGCTTCACGGTGAGCTTCACCAACGGCACTTAGGCCCAGGCCCGCGCCCGCCTCACGGTGGTTCCGCAGCCGCCAGCCAGCCGGACAATTTTTCGACTGAATGATTTTGACGCACGAGACGCCTTCCGGGATTACTATTCGTCGCGCAGCCTGCACGGCAGGGGGGAAGCATTGGTAGTGCTGAACAACACCACTTCCGAGGCAGAGGGCGCCAATTACCGCCTGCGCAACCCGGTGATTGTGATGGATGGGTTTGACCCGAATGACGAGAGCAAATTAACCGGTAGCGAAGGCACTAGCATTTACGAACTACTTGAAAGTTCGCGCATCCTTGACGCGCTCGATGCAACGCAACGTGATTTAGTCATCCTGAATTTTCCTGTGTCTTCACGCTTACAGGCGGGCGGGGGCCGCACGAGCGACGACATCGACGGCGGCACCGACTACGTGGAGCGCAACGCCTATGTGCTGGAAACGCTGCTCAACGACCTGAAAGCCCGCACCTACGTCAATCCAGCCGGTCAGCGCGACAAGTACACGGTGCTGGGCCCGAGCATGGGCGGGCTGATTTCGCGCTACGCCCTGGCCCACATGGAGCAGCAGCAGCAACTGCGGGCCGACGCCGGGCAGCCCGCCGACCCGTGGTGGGACCACAACACGGCCACGTGGATTTCCTTCGACACGCCGCACATGGGGGCCAACATTCCACTTGCCGACCAGCAGTTTCTGTTCTTCTATTACGGCGTTTCCGATGGCGCCCGTGCCAACCTAGAACAGCGCCTAAACTCCGTTGCCGCCAAACAATTTCTGGTGGCCCACTTTCAGGCCCCAGGCTATGCCGTGGCGGGTTCTCCTGGGTACCGTGACCGGTTTATGCTGGCCTTGCGCGATAACGGCGAACGCAACTCGTTGGGCTATCCCGTGCACCTGCGCCGGGTGGCTATAGCGAATGGCAAGCTGAACGGCGCGCTGCCTCCCAGCGCCGACGGGACGCCGGGCGGGAAGGCGTTTCAGATGGAAATTCGCACTAACTTCTGGCAAAACTGGGGGAATGCATTTATAAGTTTCTTCGGCTTTAGCTATAAGAGCACCAATCCCAGCCTGATAACCACGTGTACTGCATTCTTTTTACCGCACCCCAACTCAACCGTCCTAAATTTCTATGGCCTGTCCAATCAGACATCCGGAGTTAGGTGGGGCACAACGTCGCCTACCGCAATCAAATTTATCAGGGTCCTCAGTGGCCCTCAAGGCAGTTGGGACCTTGCGCCGGGCGGTTTGCGAGACACGCAGCAGCAGCTACGCAATCAAACCGAGGCGGCCAGCAGAGAACTGAAGGTCAGCGCCAGTTTCACCGATTTTCACCCTAACCACTGCTTCGTTCCTACGGTCAGCGCCCTCGGTTTCCAGTACCAGAGCACGAGCAGCTACCAGAATACGAGTAGCCTCCCAAACCCGTTCACCAATTTGCTCACCCGTGGGAACCTGGTCTGCACCGGCGAAACGCCGTTTGATGATTTCTATGCCCCGGCGGCCACCAACACAGCGCACGTATCGGCCGATGCCGGGGCCCAGGCCTTCTTGTTTCGTGAGCTAACCCCGCGGGTCGCCACGCCGGTGTTCACCGCCGGTCCTATCTCAATCTGCCCGGCCGGCGGGACCTTTACCTACAGTGTGGGTCCAGTATGCGTGGCAACCCGGCCCGGGCAGCAGCAGCCCACCACCACTTACAACTGGACGGTGACGGCCGGCGGCACGTTTGCCGGCAACGTACAGCAGCTTACCGGTGCCGGGTCCACGCAGATGGTAACCATCGCGCCGGCACCCAGCAATTCCTCGGTCACCGTGAGCGTAACGGCCGTGCGGGCTGGGGCCGCAGCCGGTGGCCCCGTCTCCGAAAGCGTTCATATCACCGATGCCTACGCCACGGTAACGGCCCCGGGCGAAGTGGTGAAGTACGACACGTTTACGGCCGCCCTTGACCAAGCAAACACCGTTGGCCCTTACACCTGGAGCATTTCTCCCTCGGTCAAGGCAAGCATCTCAAATCCGAGTACAGCTACCGGGCCCAGCGTTCAGGTGGTAGCCCGCAACGCAGGCCAAATCACCATTACCGCCACGGGTACCGACGTGTGTACAGGGGCTGCCATCACGGCGGCCAGCGCGACCGTTACGATAACCACCGGCGGCCTGCGCCCGGCCCCGGCCCGGGCCGCCGCCTACCCCAACCCCGCCGACGACGTGCTCACGCTGGCCGCCCCCGAAGCGGCAGTTGCCGCCGGCTTGCGCACGGCCGTGCTTTACAGTGCTCAAGGCCGCGAGGTGCGCCGCACCCGCGCTGGCGAAGCCCAGGTAAGCACCGCCGACCTGCCATCTGGCCTGTACTATCTGATGGTGGCACAGAACGGCCAGGTAAAGCGCAGCCAAATCCGGGTGCAGCACTGAGGGACGAGCCAAGTTGCAACTGTTTCAAGCCCGGCCCCGCACAGGGTCGGGCTTTTTTACGCAGAACCGTTAGCATATATCGCCATGCTGCCGCTACATTTGGCGCTCACCTAACCCCGTCCGTTGCGCATGGCTACCAACCCCACCAATAACCGTCTCTCGGAGACGCTGCCCGCCGCCAAGCTAGCCAAAATCACCCAGTTGCTGGCCGATTTGGGCAAGGAGCTGGACTTCACCGTGGGCCTCACCGCTGCCGAGCGCCAGGCCCTGCCCAAGATGAGCGACGGCACCGAGCCCTTCGTGGACGACGCCCTCACCGGCGCCCGGCAGAACCCCGACCTGTTTCCCGGCTACGTGAAGCTCGAAGAGCTGGAAAAGGACACCACGCTTTACACCCAGCTGGGCCCGCTGGTGGCGCGGGTGATGCAGCTGGGCGAGCAGCTGCTCGACACCCAAATCCTGGCCGGCAGCGAGGCCTACGTCACGGCCCTGATGGTGTACCGCCTGTCCGAATCGGCCGCCAAAGCCGGCCTGCCCGGCGCCGATACCCTGTACCAAACCCTGCGCCAGCGCTTCGTGGACCAGGGCACCCCCGCCGCCGCGCCGCCGGCCCCGGCACCCCCCAAAGCCTAACCCGGTTCAGCAGATGCGGAAAGCCTCCTCCGGGAGGCTTTTTTGTGTCCCGCCCCGCCCGCCCCTGGGCCGGGTGCCCCCCCCTCAGAGGTACCCCCTTCCCCTTCCAAGCCGGCCAGGCGCGGCAAAAAACCGAACTCCCCCACTGCCGACCCGGACGCACCCGGCCCCGCGCCGGCCCGCCGCGACTAGGTGCCGGGGGTGGGGACTTCGATGCCGGCCGCGGCCGGCGGATGGGCGGCAGCGGCCGATGCAGAACCGGGGCGGGCCGGGTGCGGGCTGGGAGCGGCCGGCTGCCAAGGGGGGTGCCCCAGCCTGGTTTCGCCCCGCCGCCTCCGTGCCAGCCCGGAGGGCAAAATGCCGGCCGGTACGGATTGTGCGCCCGCTGGGGCAGGAGAACCTTTGTCGGGCCCTCTGACCGGGGCGTTCTCTCCACCAATCCACGTTGCGTCATGACCAAGTTTCCATTGCTTCCGCTGGCGCTGCTGGCGGTTTTGGGCAGCCCGCCGGCGGCCCGCGCCCAGTTCAACGCCCTGAAGAACGTGAAGGGCCTGATGGGCAAAAAGGACGCTCCGAAAGACGCCCCGGCTGCTGCCGGCCCCGCCGCCGCTGCGGAGGCCGGCCCGGTTTCCAAGGGCAGCGTGGCGCCCACCTGGACCATGAAATTCAAGCAGGACATTGCCTGGCAGAAGCTCACCCCAGCCGGCGTGTTCGTGGTGTCGTGCCCCGACGCGCTGTACGGCATCGACCCGCAAACCGGGGCCGAGAAGTGGAAAATCGCGGATTTCAGCGGCCTGAAGCAGGAAAACTTCGACCTCATTCCCGGCTCGCCCTTCGTGGCCGTGGCCGACAAGGTGGGCGGCAAAGGCTTGGCCAAGCTGGGCACCAAGTTCGTGATTCTGGACGCCTACACCGGCAAAACCGTCGTCAACACCAAAGACCTGGGGCTGCTCAATGCCAGCAAGCGGGCCTTCATCCCCGAAACCGGCGCGTTTCTGCTTTTTGGGCAGAATGAGGCCGGCGGAATGCTGATAGCCACCGACGCCGGCACCGGCGCCGAGAAGTGGCGGGTGCCGATTATCACGAAAAGCAAGGTGCCCGAAACCGCCATCTCGCAGCCTTACCTCGTGGACGGCAACAAGGCGTTTTTGTGGGCCACCAACCTGGCGCTCTACAAGCTGGATATGGCGACGGGCCGTATCATCTGGCGCACGGCCAGCCTCACCGTCGATGATGCCATGAAAGCAGGCGTAGCCGTGATGGCCGCCCCCAAAGAAACTGCGGGCAACAAAATGCTAAAAATGAGTCCGCTGGGCGGTTTCAAGGAAATGGGCAGCGCCTTTGGGGCGTTCAGCGGCAAAACGGCGCTCGATGCCGGCGCCTCGGTCCGCGCCACGTATTCATCCCTCAACTACCTCGAAGCGCCGCAAAGCCCCGGCAAAATCTTCGTGTTCTCGAACGACTACCTCACGGCTTTCGACATTGCCACGGGCAAGGAAATTTGGGAGCGGGAGCCGCTGAAGTCGCCCATTTCCAACATCATCTACAACGAGCGGGGCCTGATTGTGGCGACTTCGGAGTTTGACGACGACGCCAGGAAAAGCGGCAAGCTGCGCGGCGGCCTCTCGCGCATCAACCTGTACAACTACGCCACCGGCGCCCGCACCTGGGGCAAGGACGGCGTAGAAACCGACGGCACCGTGGGCGCCTATTCCTTCTCGGGCAAAGACTTCATCGTGGCGACGGCCCGCGCCAACGGCCGCAACCGCCTCGACGTGATTGACCTCGACCGGGGCACTTCCAAGCTGAAAAAAGCCCTGACCGTGGACGGCAGCATCAAGCGCGTGATGCTGGTGCCGCAGGGCCTGATGTACGTGACCAACCAGGAAATGAACATCATGAACCTGGAAACCGGCAAGGACGACTGGGCCAAAAGCGTGAAATTTAATAAAGAGGCCGGCATCGTGACGGCTTTGAAGGACGATAACTGCTACATTCTTTCCGACACCAAGCTGTACTCGCTCAATACCAAGACGGCCGACTACAAGCTCATCGCCGACACCTTCCCGTTTAAGGGCAAGGAAACGCCCAACGACTTCGAGCTGCTGCCGGACGGCATTCTGCTCAAGTCGGCGCAGAACCTGCAGCTGCTGGACTGGAACGGCAAGCCGCAGTACCACTACTTCACGCCGGCCCCCGGCCGCAGCATGGCGGGCAAGATTTTCTTCGGCACGATGGGCGTGCTCAACGCCGCCGCCTCGGCGGCCTCGACGGCACAGGCGGCCTCCAGCGGCTACGCGGCGGGCGCCACCGGCTCGTCGGAAGCCAAGCACGACGCTGACCGGGCCAGCGCCAACGCCAGCAATTTCGCCGCCAGTGCCGGGGCCTCCTTCAAGGAGATGAACAAGCGCTTCAAGGCCACCCGCGACGGCACGAATCTGGTCACGATGCTCACCGTACTCAAGGGTGACGAGGCCAGCGGCGTGGGCATCAAGATGGTGGACAAGCGCACGGGCAAGGAGGTCACCAGCCTCGTGCTCGACAGCAAGAAGCCCGACTACATCCTCGACGACATCGGGCGCATGGTATTCTTCAAAGTGGCCAGCGACGAGCTGTACGGCTTCCGGTTTTAGAGGGCGGTGTAGCTGTTAGAACGGTGGTAGAGACGCCTATTTGCGTCTCGTCGTCCGCGCTGGTTCGGTGATTATTGTTCAACCGAGATTCATGCGGCGCGAACGACGAGACGCAAATAGGCGTCTCTACCACCGTCTCAGCGCCCAGTCCGACCGGTCCGCGCTACACTGCCCTACCGGGCCGCCAGGTACGCCACCCGCGCCTCCTCCAACTGCGCCACCAGTCCGGCCCGTTGCGCCAGCAATTCGGCCCCGACGGCCGGAGCCCGCCAGAATAGCCGGGCCGCCCGCAGCCGCCGCAGCCGGGCGGCCAGCGTGGTCCAGTAGCTCAGGGCGTAGAAGCCGGTGAGGGGCAGGCTGAGCAGGTAGAGCGCGGTCAGGCGCCAGTCGTGGGTGAGGTAATGCTGCACGGCCGCCGCCTGCAGGGCGTAGGCCAGCGGAAAGGTTATCATGCCCATCACCAGCATGATGGGGGCCACGAACTCGACTTCCTTGGTGGCCCGCTGCGCCACCAGCGAGGGCAGGATGTAGGGCAGGTAGTTGTTCAGCACCCCATACAGCCACAGCGGGGCGCCCAGCGCCAGGTTCAGCAGGCCGGCCACGGTGCCGCGCCGCTGCCCGTCGAGGGCGGCGTCGCTCAGGCGGTGGCGGTGCAGGGCGGCGAGGTAGGCGGCCAGCTGGGCGCGGGCAGCCAGCAGGCGCTCGGGGAACGTCTGCTCGGCCCAGGCCAGGGCCTGCAGCAGCGTGCGGCTCAGCTGGAAGTTGTCGTAGAGCGTGTCGGGGTCGTCGTCGGGGTTGAGGTGGTCGCCGAACGTGCGCTCGATGGTCTGCACCAGGGCATCGTCGGCGGCGTCCTTGCTCACCACAAGGCGGCGCTCCAGCGCCTCACGGATGGCGGCGGTGAGCTGCTCGGCGGCGGCATCGGGGTCCTGGGCGTAGGCGGCGGCGTAGTCGGCCACCACAATGGGCGGGGCCACGTTCAGCAGCACGTCGGAGCGGAAGCGGGCGGGGTCGAAGTAGTTGACGGCCACCGGCACCACCCGCAGCCCCAGCTGGAAATGATGGCGGGCCTCGGCGCCGAGGGCGATGCGGGCGGCGCCGGTTTTCAGGGGCCGCAGGCGGCGCTCGCTCACGCTGGTGCCCTCGGGAAAAATCATGATGGTGCCGCCGTGGCCCAGGTAGTCGTAGCAGCGGCCGAAGGTGGCCTCGTTCTGGGCGGCGCGCACCTCGGGCGAAACGGGCCCGCCGCCCGCATCCTGTGCCCGGTAGATGGGAATGGAGTTGCCCGACTGCAAAATAGCCCGCGACACCGGGTTCTTGAAAAACGTGCTCTTGGCCAGAAACGCAATGGGCTGCCGGCGGTGAATGGCGGCCAGCAACGGGTCCATGAGGGTGTTGGGGTGGTTGCCGGCCAGCAGCAGGGGGCCCGGCAGCCGCAGCCGCTCGGGGTAGCGCACCTCGATGCGCCGAAAAAACACCCGCAGCGCCACCTGCACCAAGGGCTTCATGACGGCATAAAAGAGCATGGGGATGGCGGGGAAAAGCGGCGTTGGGCCCGCTAAAGTAGGCGCCGGCGCGGGCGGGCTGCTTTTTTCAGCCGCCCGCCCGCTTGCTGCTGAAACGATTTCGCGCCAACGACAAGCGGGCGGGCGGCGAAAAAAGCCGCCCGCCCGCCCCGCCTCGAACGCAAAGCGCCGCCCGGTGCTGAACCGGGCGGCGCTTGCGGACTTTGCGCATGGCTACTTGCGCTTTGCTTTCACCTTCTCTTTTTCCTTGTCGCGCTTGGCTTTGGCCTTGGCCTTTTCCTCGGCTTCCTTCTCCATTTTCTTGCGCTTGCCGGGGTATTTCAGGTCGAAGGTTTTGATTTTGAGCAGGCTGTCGGCCTCCACGATAGTGGCGCGGCTCGTGACGCGGCCCGTGAGCGACACCATATCGCCCTCGCCCATCTGCACCTTGCTGCTGTCGCGGGCCGTCACCACGCCCGTGGGGCTGATGGTGGTGCCGTTGATGAGTTTCTTGGTGGTCACCAGGGGATTGCTGATGCCCAACTCGGTGAGCACCACGCGGCTCTTTTGCATCATCAAGCCGTCTTTCAGGCCTACGCCGTTGGCGGCGGCCACGCGGGGCCGCGGGGCCGCGCTGCCCGTGCGGCGCGGGGGCAGCCGGTTTTGCGCTTCGGCCGCAGCGGCACCCAGAAGCAATGCGGCTAGTAGCGCGCCGCGAAGGAAAGAACTGTTCATGGTAAAGTGAAAAAAGAAATAAAGAAGAAGCAGGCAAAACCGCTTACTGCGTACAAGATACGGCGTTTTAACGTTTTACTTCACATTGCAGTAATGCGCGATTGCAAAACCAGGGCCAGTTTTGGGATGACTAAACAGATGAAATTCTGCCCCCTTGGCAACCAGTTAAGTGATATTACGCAGTTGGCGCGTTTGGCGCGGGGCTCTGCCCCGTGCCGGCCACCGGCTTCCGCGCCCCGAACGTGGACGACCTGAACAAGACTTTTGAGCAAGCCAATGGCACCCTCATCATTCCCAATCCTGCCCTAAAGCCGGAGCGGGTGCTCAGCTACGAAGCCGAGGTGTCGGAGTCGGTGACCGACCGGCTGTTTGTATCCGTCACGGGCTTCTACACCAACCTGCGCGACGGGCTGGTGGTACGCCCTTTTGTGGCGCCCAACGGCCAACCCACCACCACTTACAACGGGCAAATTTTTGCCACCGTGGCCACCGTGAACACCGGCCGCGCCCGGGTGCGGGGCCTGGCCGCCCGCGCCGAGCTGGCCCTGCCCGCGCATCTGCAACTCGAAGGCGCCTTGACCTACACCCAGGGCCGCGACCTGACGGCCGACGTGCCCCTCGACCACATTCCGCCGCTGTACGGCCGCGCGGCCCTGGCCTACCGGCACGGCCGGCTCACGGCCGAGGGGGCAGTGCTTTTCAACGGCCACAAGCGCACTGAGCAGTACAGCCCCAGCGGCGAAGACAACCTGCCCCAGGCCACGCCCGACGGCGCCGTGGGCTGGTACACGCTCAACCTGCGCACCAGCTGCCAGCTCACGCGCCGGTGGGCCGTGCAGGCCGGCCTGGAGAACGCGCTGGACGAAAACTACCGGGTGTTTGCCTCCGGCATCAGCGCGCCCGGCCGCAGCCTGTACCTCACCGTGCGCTTCGGGCAGTAGGCGCCCGTGGCCCAACGAAATGCCCGGCGCCGGGGGCCCCGCGGGCGGCCGTCCCGTTTCGGGTTGGCCGGTTTGCGGGGGCCGACGGCCCGGCGGCGCTAACCTTCTCCGGCGGGCGCCGTTCACCACAGGCAACTGGTTTTCACCCCTTTCAGCCCACCTGTTATGAGCACATCCCCCGACGACATTTACCGCACCTTCCGCGTCGACGTGAACATGACGGCCGCCGAGCTGGAAAAGTGGCTGAAAACCGACGACTCCCAGTCGGTGGGCCAGGCCAGCGGCGACGGCAGCAGCATCGGCCACCACTCCGGCGAGCACATCGTGCGCATCCTGCACAAAAAGCAGGCGGACCTGACGCCCGACGACGACGCCCACCTGCACAAGGTGCATTCCTACATCAGCCGCCACTCGGCCCAGCGCCCCCAGGGCGACGTGGAGCACTCGCGCTGGCGCTACTCGCTGATGAATTGGGGCCACGACCCGCTCAAGAAGTGAATGAGCGAGCGAGTGAGTGAGCGAATTACTTAGGTTCTGCAATCTTTAGCCGTTACTTAGCCCGCTAACCGCGAATAGAAATCGGACGGCCCGCTGCATTCACCCATCCACTCATTCACCGCTTGCTCATGGATTACCGAGATTACTACCAGGCGCTGGGCATTGAGAAAACGGCCACGCCGGACCAAATCAAGAAGGCGTACCGCAAGCTGGCCCGCCAGCACCACCCCGACGTGAACCCCAACGACCAGGGCGCCGAGCAGAAATTCAAGGAAATAAACGAGGCGAACGAGGTGCTAAGCGACCCCGAGAAGCGCAAGAAGTACGACCGGTTCGGGGCCGACTGGCAGCGCTACCAGCAGCAACCGGCCGGCGCCCGCCCCGGTGGCCAGCCCGGCGCCGATTTCGACTGGAGCCAGTATTCGCAAGGCGGCCCCGGCGGCGGCAGCCCGTTTGGCGAAGGCGAGGATTTTTCTGATTTTTTCGGCTCGCTGTTCGGGAGCCGGGGCGGGGCGGGCGGCGGGCGGGGCGCCGGCCCCCGCCCCGGCCCCGACTACCAGGCCGAGCTGACGCTGAGCCTGGCCGAAGCCTACCACGGCGGGCCCCGCACCATCACGGTGCACGGCAAAAACCTGCGCCTCACCATCCAGCCCGGCGTGGCCGACGGGCAAACCATTCGCCTGCGCGACCAGGGCGGCCCCGGCCGGCAGGGTGGGCCCAACGGCTCATTGCTGATTACGTTCCGCCTCGAGCCCGACGCCCGCTACGCCCGCACCGGCAACGACCTGACCCAGGACGTGCCCGTGAGTATCTACAAGGCCCTGCTTGGCGGCGAACAAACCGTGGACACGCTCGGCGGGCCCGTCAAAATCAAGCTTAAGCCCGAAACCGCCAACGGCACTCGCCTGCGCCTGCGCGGCAAGGGCTTCCCGCTGTACCGGCAGCCCGGCGAGTTCGGCGACCTCTACCTGCGCCTCACCCTCACGCTGCCCCAAAACCTGACCGATGCCGAGAATGCCCTGGTGCAGCAGCTAGCCGCCCTGCGCCCGGACGCGTAAGCGTTAGACACAAAACGTCGCAAACAAGAAGCAGGACTTTAGATATCGGAGATAATAGCTGAACCGCCAGGTAGACAACGTTAGGCTACCTCTGGTGCTTGCTCCCACCCACTTGCTACCAATGCCGCTATGGAAACGCACGTTCTCACCCTCACTTTTCAGGAATGCACCGCGCGCTACGGCTTGAGCCCGGCCGCCGTGCGCGATTTTGTGTATGCAGGGCTATTACGCCCCGCCCCTACCCCCGATACAGTGCTCATCGACGAGCCCGACGACCTGACCCGCCTGGTACGCCTCCACCACGAACTGGACCTCGCCCCGGAGGCGCTCGATATTATTCTGGCCATGCGCCAGCGCCTCGTGCATCTGCAAGTCCTGCTGGCCCGCGAAACCGCCCGCGCCCGGCAGTTGGAAGCGTTTCTGCAAGGCGCTGGGCCAGTGGAAGAATTGTAGCGCGAGCGCCCAACCAGCATGCCCGGTCTGATACTTTGCTATGGTTTTGGGCCTCGAATGGCGCGTGGTTCACGAAGCTCATTGTCCCCCCGGACTATTCCCTGAATTTGAAACGCTGAACGAGTTTCTTAAACTCGCCATGCGTCGCAGGAGCCTGCCAGCCGCAAGGTGCTAAACGGCTGCCCACTGATTGCTGAAAGGAGCTATTCATGCACCCACAACCGGTAACCTTCTGTCTGACAACATCGTTACCTCGGGGATTAAGTCAAATTTTTAATCCTAAAGTCATGAAAGCAATCGTTTATTACGGCCCCTTGGATGTGCGAGTATCCGACAAACCCGACCCTAAAATTGAGCAAGCCACTGACGTGTTGGTGCAGATTACCACCACCAATATTTGCGGCTCCGACCTGCACATGTACGAAGGCCGCACCAATATGGAAGCCGGCCGGATTTTTGGCCACGAGAACCTGGGCAAAGTCATCGAGGTCGGCAAGGCGGTGACGTATGTCAAGGTGGGCGATATGGTGTGCATGCCTTTTAATATTGGCTGTGGCCACTGTAAAAATTGTGAGCGCAAACTCACCGCTTTTTGTCTGACGATGAACCCCGGTTTTGCCGGGGCGGCCTACGGCTTTGCCGGCATGGGGCCGTACGAGGGCGGGCAGGCCGAATACCTACGCGTTCCGTATGGGGATTTTAACTGCCAGATATTACCGGAGGATGCCAGCGAAAAGGAAAACGATTACGCCATGCTTTCCGACATCTTCCCGACGGGCTACCACGCCACGGAGCTGGCGGGGGTGAAACCGGGCGAATCAGTGGTCATTTACGGCGCCGGGCCGGTCGGGCTCATGGCCGCGCTGTCGGCCCGCATAAAAGGGGCCGACAAAATCATGGTGGTGGACAGCCACCCCGACCGGTTGAAACTGGCCAAGGAATTTGGGGCCATTCCCATTGATACTTCAAAAGGCTCCGCTGTTGACCAAGTGCTGGACCTAACGGACGGGCAGGGGGCCGACCGGGGCTGCGAATGTGTGGGCTACCAGTGCTGCAACAAACACGGCAAAGAACAGTCGAACGTAACCATGAACGAGCTGGTCCAGGCGGTGAAAGCAACCGGCTCAATCGGCGTGGTGGGCGTTTTTGTGACCGAAGACCCAAAATCCAAAGAGGAACTACCGAAAAAAGGCCACATGGACTTCGACTTCGGCAGCTTCTGGATGAAGGGCCAAAGCATCGCCACGGGCCAAGCCAACGTGAAATCGTATAACCGGGAGCTTTGCGCGCTAATTTCTTCCGGTAAAGCCAAGCCTTCCGCCATCGTTTCCCATGAGCTTTCCCTGGCGGAGGCCCCCGATGCGTACAAGCACTTTAACACCCGCGATGACGGGTGGACTAAAGTGGTGCTGAAACCCGGCAAAACGAGCAGCAAGAAATAAGCAGTCAGCCAGGAAACCGAAGTCTTGTCGCGGCCGGGAAGTCGGACAGCAGACGGATGCATCCGTCTGCTGTCCGACTTCCCGGCCGCGGTTTAGCCCAACACGAACGGCTGGCCACGCACCGTGCGCTACGGCCTGAGCCCGGCCGTCGTGCGCGACTTCGTGCAAGCGGGCCTGCTGCGCCCCGCCCCCGCGCCCGATGCCGTGCTCATCGACGAGCCCGACGACTTGCCTCGCCTAGCCCGCCTCCACCACGAGCTGGACCTGGCCCCCGAAGCCCTCGACATCATCCTGGCCATGCGCCAGCGGCTGGTGCAGCTTCAGGCCGCGCTGGTGCACGAGACGACGCGGCCGGCGTGGTACTTTTCCGGTGCGGGGCCCCACTTCGTAGGCTATTTTTCTGAGCATTTGGTGTTGATGCAACGGCTAACTTATCAAGCGGCTCCCCTACTAGGTTGGGTATCTTCGTAGCTGGTGCTATTCACATCGATTAACCGGCAAACTACAATAGACTTGTTGCAACGCTAGATTTTGCCGAATTTCGAGGATGAAAATCTCGGCACAAGATTTAAAAACACCCCGCCAATGGCGCGCCGCCGTC
>Ga0123336_10001991_pt1 | contig 18130 bp, 12 predicted proteins | sample SSSSmetaG_FD_96466 | JGI IMG/M metagenome (GOLD analysis project Ga0123336, IMG submission 96466) | Glacier valley bacterial and archeal communities from Borup Fiord, Nunavut, Canada, to study Microbial Dark Matter (Phase II) - ​SSSS metaG | ecosystem: Environmental > Aquatic > Freshwater > Ice... | reverse complement strand
GTCATTCAAGACCCGGATCGAGTGTTTGCGGTGATATCCGGTTACCGCAACGAACTCGTCCAGGATTCGCAGCTTGTCTTGCCTCGCTGCTTCCCGGTACCGCTCGCCGATCGCTCGCACCAACTTCCAACGAGCATCCACGCTGATTCTCTTGGCCATCGTTGCATCCTGAGGCCTGCCACCGCGGGTAGCAGATTCGGTGAGGCAACGACCCGCGCTCAGTAGCAAATCAAGCGGAGCAATGCGTTGGGGAGATGTAGTTGTCGCTCAGCAATCTCCTCCTTCTTGTCCGTCACCAAGCGTCATCGGCAGTCGACCACAGCGACTCGAACACATTCAGAACCTCCAGCCTCATCGAGTTGTCGAGTTCGACGATGAAGCTGTGCTGCTGCCCGAGTCCGTTCAAAGAGTAGCCAACCAGAAACCCATGGCGAACCCCCACGACGAACCGATCGTGGATCTTCGACATCGTTTTCACCTCAACGCCGTGACGCTTCGCCCAAGGCTTGGTGACCTTTCCCTGATTGATCGCCCTTCGCTTCGTGATGACCCGCGCTCCTTTAAGAAGCGACGCGACCTGGTCAAGACTTGCGTGCTCTGCGAAGGGGTCGCAGATGCATGCCGGGGCACCCGCGCGCGTCAAGGTTGCATACGCGGCTGCGCCCGCGCTTGGGTTCGGAGGCACATGAATCACCCGGGCTGGTCCAGAAAAACCCAATGCGGGCGAGCGCTCGCGCCAGGGCTCTTGCGTGAAGTAGCCCCCGCCGATGCCACGAATTAGCCCAACCGTCGTCGAGTCTGCATCACTCTCCCCCACGACGGTGATGCGCCAATCGCTGCCCGACTGGCCGTGTGCGTCGCGCGGCAAGGCAACGACGCCATCTACCTTGGTTGTAGGTCCGGCGCCGTTCATTTCAGCGAAGGTTGCCCCCACGTAGTGAACCTGCAGCATGCGGATCCGCTCGGCCGGCTCAAGCGGTCGCGCGGCGTCAATTCTCAATACCTCCGCAGCGCGAGCGATCGTGATCCCCCCATCGAACACTTCGGAGACAAGTCGAAGCTCACCCCATTGCTCGGGGCCACCCGGCACCATGAGATCGGTGTGTCCGACGAGATAGGGTCGCAGTTGGGGAACGAATATGACTGTCGACCCAAAGTAGCCAAGCTGCGTTTCGCTGAGTCCGGAGGCGTGCCGCTCTGCCGCGTCGAGGGAACTCCAGGTCGAGCGCGCCCGAGCGTGCGTCGTGTCCGGACTCCAAAGTTCGTACGCAACAATGGGCAGACTGAGATTCCATACCTCTGCCGACGCAACGTTGTTCCAGTCGGAGACCGGCGGCTCGATGCGGCGAACTTCGTTAACCGTTTCGCCTCGAGCACGCAGCGCAGAAATTACGCCGGGAATGTCGGTGTGGCTGGCGCTCAGGCAGCGAACGGTAACGCGGCCATGCTTCGTCGGCTGCGCCCACGTTGGCATCGGAGAGTCATCCCAAGCGAGCACACGACGAAGCAGCAGCGTTGGCCCGGCCCCGACGTCTGCTTCGACTTCCACATGAAGCCACCGCTTGATGGCTGAGAGTTCCTGCGCTGGTACGCGTGACGTCCAACTCTCAAGCTCTGGCCGCGTTCTCGACATGGAGGCGAGGATACTGCGTGCGAAATTCACGCGATCGTGAACACCGAAACCGCGGCATCGTGAACACCGAAACCGCGGCATCGTGAACACTGAAACCGCGGCATCGTGAACGGCCGCAGCGGTCCGCCGACTGGATCGCGAGCCACGTCAGGCTCGTCGAGTTTTTCGGCGGAACGCCACGCACCTTCATCCCTGACCAACTCAAGAGCGGTGTCGTACTTGCGAGCCGATACGAGCCCGGAATTCAACGCGCGTACGAAGAGTGGTCGCAGCACTACTCGACGACGATCTTGCCGGCGCTCCCGATCAAGCCGCGCGACAAAGCGAAGGTCGAGGGAGGCGTGCTGATCGCGCAGCGCTGGATTCTTGCGCGGCTACGCAACATCACCTGTTTCTCGATCGACGAGATAAACGAGCACATTGCTCGGCTCGTGACCGACCTGAACAACCGGGTGATGAAGCGATACGGCAAGTCGCGGCGCGAGCTCTTCGACGATCTCGATCGCCCCGCGAACACCGCGCTGCCGACCGACCGTTTCATTCACGGTGACTGGTCGAAGGCGCAGGTCAGGCTCGACTACCACGTGCCGGCCGATCATCACGATTACTCGGTGCCCTACCAGCGCGCGACCGACGACGTCGAGATCCGGCTCTCGGCGTCGACGGTCGAGGTCTTCTACAAGGGCAAGCGCTGCGCCTCGCACGTGCGCAGCTTCGAGTACGGCGGGACGACAACGAACCCCGAGCACCTGCCTGCGTCCCATCGCAAGTACCTCGAGAACCGACGCCAGCTTCGAGACCTGGGCGGAGACGATCGGCCCGCACGCTCGAGCTCGTTCGCGTGATCCTGGTCGAACGCCCGCATCCCGAGCACGGCCTGCGCTCGTGTCGCGGACTCAAGAGCCTGCTCCGCGTGTACGCGCCGGAAAGACTCGAGGCCGCGTGCGAGCGCGCTCTCGTCGCCGGCGCGCGCTCGTACACGAACGTCGAATCCATCTTGAAGTGCGGCCTCGATCGGCAACCGCTGCCCGAGACCGTACAGAGCGATGCGCCGCCGCCATCGCTCGATCACGAAAACATCCGCGGCGCCGACTACTACAACTGACAGAGGACGAATGCTGACCGAACCTACAACCGAGAAACTCCAAGCCATGCGCCTCGACGCGATGGCATCCACGTGGCGCGACCAGTCCGGCAAGCCCGACATCCACAAGCTCGCCTTCGACGAGCGCTTCGGCATGCTCGTCGACGCCGAGTGGCTGTGCCGCGAGAACAAGCGCCTCGCAACCGTGCTGCGCGAGGCCAAGCTCCGGATCGCGACCGCGTGCACCGAGGACATCGACTACCGGCCGCATCGCGAGCTCGACAAGGCGCAGATCCGCCAGCTCGCCACCTGCCGCTGGGTCGTCGAGCACCAGAACGTGCTGATCACCGGCGCGACCGGAACCGGTAAGACCTATATCGCGTGCGCACTCGCGCAGCAGGCCTGTCGAACGTGAGCACACGCGCCGCCCGCTTCGAGGTGGTACGTGCAGCGACCTGGCAAGGTCGCCCGCAGAACCCTTGACCGCGATAGCAGGGGCGGCAGACTCAGAAAACGAACCGGCACAGCGCACATCGCTCGAAGCGAAGTTCGTCGTCGTCCATCGCTTCCTGGTCCGAGGACGAAAAACTTGCTCAGGACGTCGGCGTCGAGCATTGTGTGCTCAAAGCCGGCGTCCATCGGCTGAGGGTCTCGGACGGTAATCCGAGGCCCTCGATCTTTTTCGGCGTCCCGCTGGGAAAGATTGTAACGGCACGATCCTCGGCGCCGCGACTATCCGGCCGACCGGCCTCAGGGTCAGAACGCTACGAACTCAAGCGGCCATCAACAGATGAAAGCCTGCAGATCCTCGGGCAGAGAGGGCAGCCGAGACAGCAGCTGGGTGACCGCGGGAATCCCACCCGCGGACGCACCGATCACCATGACGTCTCGCGCGAGCGACTCCGCGTTGATCGAGCTCGCCACGTTCCAACGTACCGCGTCTGACGCACGCAACGCGCTGGAGCTATTCTCGTGAGCCCGCCGCCGGACGCAGCGAACGGAACGTTCGCGTGTCTGCGCGGATGGAATCCGTTGCCATGACGATCTGGATCTCTTTCGCGCCAAACATAATACGCTGTAGTTACAGATTGTTACCCCCCCCCTTGACCGCAGCCTCTTCTTTCTCAATTTGGCGGTTGATCCCACGTCGTAAGAGGCGCTTATAGAGACGTGTTAGGTGCCGGCGAACGCTCAGAGACGGTCACAGGATCGATACGGGAAGCGCACGCGCGTAGGCGTACGCCGGCAATGATCACGTCGGATCAATGAACCGACCGAACCCGGCGCAGATCGAGAGGGCCAGGCGATTGCTGGCGCACGAGGGAGCGGCCGGCAGCGCAGAGCGTGCGACGACAGCCGCTGGCCGAGTCTACGACAGGCTCCATGCCCACCTGGCTCCCCTCGTGGGCGGCGCCGGCGTTCAATTGCTGTTCATGCGCAGTGCGAAGCTCGTGCAAGGCGAGTTCGCTAGCCTCGCTGAGGTCTCCGGGCTCGAAGGCTCGACGAAGCTGCGCGAGCGCTTGCAGACGCGAACTCCCGCGCTCGCGACGGAGTCGGTGGTGGCTCTGTTTGGAGCGTTTTTTACGCTGATTACTACCTTCATCGGAGAGCGACTCACGACCCAAGTGCTACTCGGTGCTTGGCCCACGTTCGAAGAGACGGCACCGGAGAAGACCAAATGAGAAAGCGTTCCGATTCGAAAGTGACCCCCACTGCCGGGGCTGGGTCTCGACGACGTGTTGGGCGAGCAAAAGTGAAAGAGCGAGATGACACGGCCAAAAGCAAACGGCCGAAGAACGCCGTGCGACAGGCGCCGAAGCTCGCGATCAAAACACTGCCGACCGGCGTGCGCGGCCTCGATGACATCCTGGGCGGCGGCATTCCGGAATTCTCTTTCAACGTCATTGCGGCCTCGCCCGGTTGCGGGAAGACCACACTGGCGCATCAGATCGTCTTCGCCAATGCGACCGTCGAGAAACCCGCGCTCTATTTCACCGTCCACGGTGAACCCGCCATCAAGATGCTGCGCTATCAGCAACGATTCTCGTTCTTCGACGAATCCAAGTTGGGCAAGGCGGTCCGCTTTGTAAACCTGAGCGACCTGGTGTTGGAAACGGATTTGAAAGCGGTTCTCGCTGAGATTATCAAACAGGTGACGGAGGCCACTCCGAGCATCGTCGTGGTGAATTCCTTTCGCACCGTGATGCGTAGAGCCGTAGCCACTACCAGCGAAGTGGAGATGGAAGCGTTCATTCAGAGCCTCACCCAGTTTCTCACCACGTGGCAAGCCACGACGTTTCTCGTCGGTGAATATGGAGCGGAAGAGCTCCGCGGCAATCCGCTGTTCACCATCGCCGATGGCCTGTTCTGGCTCTCCCAGGTGCCGGAGAGAAATTCCGTCGTGCGGAAATTGCAGATCATGAAACTGCGCGGGCAGGATTCGGTGCCTGGATTGCATACCATCCGTATTAGCGATGACGGTTTGCAAGCGTTCTCGCGCACGCTGGGATTGGTCGGCAAGAGGACCAACGTGGAGGGCGGGAGGCGACTTTCCGTTGGCGTTCCCGAGCTGGATAAGATGCTGGGCGGGGGCATCTACGAAGGTGACAGTCTCCTCGTGGCGGGCCCTTCGGGGACGGGAAAATCGGCCCTGGCCACGCAGTTCATCGACGAAGGACTTCGCCGGGGGGAATCGGCCGTCATCGCGATCTTCGAAGAACGCCCGAAGGGCTACACGAAGCGCGCCGCCAGTTTTGGTCTGGACTTGGCGACGCCACAGAAAACGGGAAAACTCGAGATCCTTTACATCCGCCCGCTCGACCTTTCGGTGGATGAAACGATGCAGGAGATTCTCGATGCCGTCGAAAGGGTTGGCGCAACACGCTTGGTGATCGATTCGCTGGTCGGTTTTGAGATGGCCCTGGCGCCAGGATTTCGCGAAGACTTTCGCGAGTCGCTCTACCGAATGATCGGAGCGTTGACGGGAGCCGGAATCACGATTCTCAGCACGGTCGAAGTGGAGGACACATTCACCGCGCTGCCCTTCAGCCAGTATGTGATTTCGTTTCTCACCGATGACATTATCCGGATGCGGTATGTGGAGATCAGCGGTCAGCTTCGGAAGGTGCTGGTCATCATCAAGATGCGCGGCAGCAATCACAGCAAAGACATCCGCGAATATGTCATGACGGACAAGGGCATGAAGATCCTCACGCCGCGCCAATCCGATTATGCGCGGCTGACCACCGGAGCACCGGATCTGCTCGGCCAACCGGACGAGCCCGCGCCGGAACCGAAGGCGAAGAAGTAGCTGACAGGATGGGCGCGAGATGGCGACGTGGTCGACGCGTTTGGCGCAGCGCTCAAAAGGGTAGCAATGACGAAGCAAAGCATCACGGTCGAGTTAGACGACGAGACGATCCGTTGCCTGGCGACGGCCGGCAAGCCAATCGACGTGCTCGTGCGTCTGGCCTGTTCCGCGGCCGACGGCATGCGTGATCTCCACCCGTTGCGCGGCCAGACCGACGTGAGCCTGCGGGTCGAACGAGACAACGCCGACGCTCGCGATGCGGTGACGCACGACGCTGTTGACGGGAAGGCGGACGAGGTTGTGCGAATCGCTCGAGACCGTGCCGACCATGTCGTACAAACCGCGCGGGACGACGCAGACCGCGAGCACCATCCGCAATCGAGGACTGCCGAAGCCAGCTCCAAGCGCGCGCGCTCCGTTCTCGAGGACGAGCGCTCCAACGCCGATGCAGTCCTCGAGGAGGAGCGCACCGAGCGGAGGCGCTCTCGGGCCGACGTTGTGGCGGTCGAACGCGAAGCCACCAACATGGATCTGACCGGCGAACGAACCAACAACGATGCGATGATCGTCGACCTGCGCGAAGCGAACGAGCAGATGGTCGGCGCGACGATTCGCGCACAAGAGCTGGCGCTCGAAGCGGACGCGGCCAAGCAGCGCGCAGAGAAGAGCGAGCGCGAGCTCCGTGAGGTAGCAGAGTTCCGGGAGCTGTTCATCGGCATCCTCGGGCACGACCTGCGTACCCCACTCGCGTCAATCGTTATGGCGTCCGCCGTGCTGCTTCAGCGCGGTCACCTTGACGAGCAAGACGCGAAGACGGTCGCGCGCATCATTCGGAGCAATCAACGAATGACCGAAATGATCACTCAGTTGCTCGATCTCACGCGCGCTCGTCTTGGCGGCGGGTTGCCGATCGAACCGACGCCGATCGATTTACGTGAGGTCTTGCGAAACGTCGTCGATGAATTCGAGGCGACGATTCAACTGGAGGTTGCTGGCGACCTGACAGGCACCTGGGATCAAGATCGCTTGGCGGAAGTTCTCTCCAATCTCGTGGGGAACGCCATCGAGTACGCCGCCCGGGGAACCGCAGTGATCGTTAAGGCACGCGCCGATGGAGCGGACGTTGTTGTCGAGACCGTCAACCAGGGAGATCCAATTCCCGCGGATGTACTCCCGTTCATCTTTGAGCCGTTCCGCCGAGCGCGACAGCGCGAGAAGTCGGCGACCGGAAGTCTCGGCCTCGGCCTCTACATCGCCCACCAGATCGTGCTCTCGCACGGTGGCACGCTCAACGGGAACTCCGCCGACGGCACGACCACGTTTGTGATGCGCCTGCCACGCCGTCTGCCGACCGGACACTGCTGACTCTGGACGTGTGCCAGTCGAGCCTCATGCTCAACCCGGGCGAGATCTATGGCGTCCGCACCGATGGCCGAGAACAGTCCGTGGATTGGTCATCGGTGGGATCTCGGTGAACGGCTCGCCCGCTTGATAGACGCTATCGAGGAGGCCGATGAAGCCCTGCTCGAGCATCTCGGGCATTCCCTCCCTCGCGGGGAGACCGACGAGCGCCCGGTCCTTGCCCACCAGACGCTGAAAGAGCGGATTGACCAACTCGAACACGTGGTCGGGGCCGCGCAGAATGCAGACGAAAGCGGACGCGTTCTCGAATAGACCACGCAATCGCTGACGACCTACTTCGACTTCCTGGAGAAGGCGTTCGCGATCGGCCAGAGCGGTCTCGAGGGCACGTCGGACGTTGACCTGCTCGGTGATGTCGACCGCGGCCGCGATCATCCCGTAGACGTGGTCTTCAGCGTCGCGGAGCGGGTGGATACTGAATCTGAAGAAACTGTCCTCGAGATTGCCATCGCCCTTGCGATCGAAGCGGACAAAAGACGCGGGCGACACGAACGACTCTCCGCTCTCCTTCGGCTACGGGATGGCGCAACGCGTCCACGAGCGACGCACGCCACTCGTCGAGCTGCTCGCGATGGAGGCTCCGCCGGCGTAGCTCACCGAGCTCTTGCTCACCGAGTGCAGCAGCCTCCAACACCAACACGAGCGGTGCTCGCTCGAGCGCAATCGCGATGCAGTGAAACCGCGACTCACTCGACAGTGTGATCATGGGCGACGACGACCGGAGTGATCGCTCTCTGCGGAAACCAGGGACTTCAACATTGTTCGCAGATCCGACGTGTTGATCGGTTTCACCATGTGCGCGTTGAATCCCGCGACCTTGGAACGCTGGCGATCGGTCTCCTGTCCGTAGCCGGTCAGTGCCACGAGATGCGTGCGCCGAAGCTCGCGGTGCTGAGCGAGGAGTTGCGCGAGCTCGTAGCCATCCATCACCGGCAAGCCAATGTCGAGGATCGCGACCTGCGGAGTGAAATTGGCGACGATCCTCAAAGCGGCGGGGCCATCGTATGCAACACGCACCGTGTGGCCCCAGGACTGGAGCATCTCGGCGAGCATTTGCGCCGCATCTTCATTGTCATCGACGAGCAGGATCTGAAGTCCTGCCGTCCCATCGGTGGGAGTAGGATGCGAAGTCGGTACCGAGACCGGGGGCAACTCCTGCCACGTGCTCGCCGGCAGTGTGATCATGAACTCGCTACCCTGACCGAGGCCTGCGCTGTGCGCCGACACCGCGCCGCCGTGGAGTGTCATCAGACTGCGCACGATCGCCAGGCCGAGGCCAAGCCCGCCCTTCGATCGCGAGAGCGCCTGCGCTTCTTGCGCGAACAGGTCGAACACCTTCGGCAGCATCTCGGGTGCGATGCCGATTCCCGTGTCCCGAACGCGAAGTTCGACGTTCTCGGCGACGCGTCGGGCAATGACCGTCAACTGCCCATCTGGTTCGGTATACTTCGCCGCGTTCGCGAGCAAGTTCGAAACGACCTGCGCCAGCCGCGTCATGTCGCCGTCGACCGTCAGCCCTTCGCGCGGCACGGAGATCGTGAGCACCATGCGCCGTTGCTCGAGCAAGGGACTGACCATCTCGATTGCCTTCGCCACGACGTCGGCTAGCTCGATGGGTTCACGCTTGAGTTCGATCTTGCCGCTCGTGATCCGCGAGACGTCGAGCAGATCGTCCACCAAGTGCACGAGATGCGTGACCTGCCGCTCGATGATCGACCGCTCCCGTACGTTTCGTTCGCCGTCACGCAGTTCCATCAGGTGCAATGCAGTCACAATCGGCGCCAGTGGATTGCGCAGCTCGTGCCCCAGCATTGCGAGGAATTCGTCCTTCGTCCGATGAGCGATCTCCGACTCGCGCAGTGCGGCTTGCTCGCGCTCCATCAGGATTCGTCGTTCGACTTCGGCAGTCTTCCGTTCGGTGATGTCGATGACTGTTCCGAACATGCGTTTCGGATGGCCGAGCTCGCCGGCACGCTGGCGAGCTCGAAGCTCGATCCAGCCGGTGCTCCCATCACCGCGGCGAATCGGACACTCGATCTGCCACTCGGCTGAAGCCGTAACGGCCGCCTGGAAGCTTTGTTCGACCGTCGAGCGTTCCTCGGGAAGGACATGCTCGAGGAGCTCGCGATAGCTGAAGCCGGAGCGGCCCTCGCCGAAACCGAAGATCGCATCATACCGCAATGATCGAGTGATCGCCCCTGTGCTCAGATCGAGTTCCCAGTCCCCGATCGCACTCGCCTCGACAGCGAGTCGCAGCCGCAGCTCTTGGTCGTGAAGTGCCTCGCGGCTGCGCACCTTTTCGGTCACGTCAAACGCGAGCACCATGATCCCGCGCACCGTTCCGTCGCCATGTCGGAGCGGCTGATACACGAAGTCCAAATACGCGTCTTCGAGCCCGCCGAGCGGGGTTTGGAGTTTCGTCCGGTATTCGTTGGCCTCGACGGGCACTCCGGTCGCAAAGACGCCGTCCAGGAGCTCGAAGAACCCTTGGCCTTCGACCTCCGGGAACGCCTGGCGGGCAGGCAAGTTGTCGAGTGCGCGATCGCCGACGATCCGCCGGTACCGCGAATTGGCCAACGTGAAGACATGTTCGGCCCCCTCGAGCATCGCGATCGCCGCAGGTGCCTGCGCGAACAGCTCGGTGAGTCTCGCCCGCTCCATGGCGACGGTAGTTGCGCTCGCTTCCTCCCGAGCCGCGTCCTCTGCACGCTGCTGTCTTTCGTCGAACAGCCTGGCATTGTCGAGCGAGATCGCGAGCTGCGCCGATACGACCTCGAGCAGGGCGAGGCGCTCCGACGAAAACGCATTCGATGCGAGGTTGTTCTCGAGGTACAGCACTCCAATGAGCTGCGAACGGACGACGATCGGCATGCATAGAACGGAGCGAACGCCCATCCGCGCGACGTGAGGATCGTCGGCGAACGTCGCATCGGCCATCGCATCGGCGAGGACGATCGACGACTGCGTGCGCTCGACGTAGCGCACGGCCGATTCTGCGACTTCGTTCGAGGCGACGCCGTTGCTCGCAGCCGCTCGCGCCACCGCGAGGCGTCCGTCTTGGATCAGCAAGATGACCGCCCGCTGTGCACCCGCCTGTTGGAGAACGATCTCGAGGAGGGCCTGCGTGAGCCCTTCGATGGTGGTCTCGCGTGCGAGTGCCTGCGACGCCTTGATCGCAGCGAGTACTTCGAATTGGTCGGAACGCGCCGACAACGTATCCGCCGGCAGCGATGTTGGAGTGGTGCGGAGCTCGGGATTCGTGGCCTCGAGCGCGTCGCGCAAGAAGGTAGCTCCCCACTGCGAGACAACATCGTGCTTGACGCGCAACCATGCAGACCCGATGACCGCTAGCTCGCTCGACCGAGCGAGCCGAATCGCGAGTTGCGCCGCGACGGTCTCCAAGTGAAGCATCTCCGCTTCACGTGCGGCGCCTGCAGCGTGTTCGTACCCGCGCAGGGCCTCGAAGGGACGCAGCTCCAGACGGGCGAGCTCCGCGGCAACGAGCGAGTGTTTCGTAGCGAAGTTGACGGGACAACCACGAGCCCACGCACGGAGTCGCTCCTCCGCTCGGCGAACACGAGACACCAGCGCCGGCCGCGCGTCCACATCGGCCGAATCCCAGAGCGCGCTCGCCGTCAAAGCGTCGAACAGCGTCCACGTGGTCTCCAACGGCAAGCAGAAGGCGGCCGGCAGGCAGGCCGCGCCACGGGAGAGCAATGCTTCCGCGCCGGGATAGTCTTCGTGATGCCACGCGAGCATCGCTCCAAGGAGGTCGTGCATGACGAGCCCGGTGTCAAAGCCTGCTTGCGCGATTCGCGTACGCACGGCATCGGCATCGAGCCCTGCACCCGAAAGCGTGCCGGCTGCGGTGAGACCCGACAGCGCGCGACCGAACTGCATCTGGAGTTGTACGATCAGCTGTGCTGCCTCGTGACGCGACCCGCGGGCCCGATCCAGGAACGTGGCCAATGCCACTTCGGTCTCGCCGAGCGGCTCGCCTCGCTCGATGCATTGCCAGGCGCCCATGAAGCTCACGTACGCGGCGATCGTCAGATCGCCGACCTCCATCGAGGCAAGGTATGCAGGCGATTGCAGCATGCCCGCTGCACTGTAGCGCTCCCGCCAATAGAGGATGTGATTCGCGTGGATGTGCAAGACCGTGCCGCGCAACCTCGGATCGTCGAACCGCTCGTTCAGCGTAATCGATGCCTCGGATAACGCGACGGCTCGTGCTGTGTCGCCCTCCACACCCGCGAGGATCATCGCGTACATACTGTATCCGAAGCACGAGTGCTCGCAGTTCCCGTGCTCGAGGCTGAGGTTGACAATCCTCATCGCGAGCAATGGGAATAACGATGGCCGGCGCGAATACACCGGGGGAGCCAGGCTCGTAAGCAACGTGATCAGTGCGCGCGGGTTGGCGGTCGTGATCGTTGGACGGTCGACGATCGAGCGCAGATCGACGCCCGTCAAACGATCGGAAACGTGCCCGCGTTCCTGGGCGATCGCGCCTGCTACCTCCGCTTCCGTCACAGGGAACGCCTCGCCGAACGGTTCCAGCTCCGTCAGGCCGAGTTGCAACGCCTCATCGTAACGCCCCATCACGACGTACAGCTTCACCTGCAGCGTCGCAACATCTGCGCGTTCGGCACGAGACATGGCGCGACGACGTAGCTCGTCAAACCGAACGTCAGCAGCGTCAAACCGCCCGGAGAGTAGCTCGCATTCGGCGAGCTCGCGATGAACCGAGAACGTCGTCGCGTATTGCTCGTGCCATGACGATTCATCGTGCAGAAGAGTAGCGGCAGCTTCGAGATATACGCGTGCGGGCTCCCAGGCGACCGCCGCTTTCGCGCGCTTCCCCGCCAGGAGATTCAGCGTTGCCAGCTCGGCACGTTCGCTGGGATCGACGATGATTTCCGTGGCCTGATCGAGGTGGTTGACCGAATCGAAGAGCAGGGACTCGTCGCCACCAGCGAGCCGTGCACGGAGCGACCGGCCGATGTGCAAGTGGGTCGCGATTCGCTCGGCATCGTCGAGGAGCGAATACGCCGCCTGTTGAATGCGATCGTGCTGGAAGCGGAACGAGCGCCGGGCTTCGATCGTGTCGGCGAGGTCGACGATGAATCCCTCCGCCACTGCAGGATCCAGGGCCGTCGCTACGATGTCGCGCGGCAAGTCGAGCAAGGTCGCGAGCGTCGAGAGATCGAAGCGGCTACCAAGACACGAGGCCAACGCGAGGGCGCGGCCGGTGAGGGCGGATGAGCTTCGAATGCGCCCGACCAATAGATCGACAACGTTGTTGGTGACGTCGACGTCGCGGATCGCGACCTCGTCCCACGTCCAGCCGCGGAGCTTGGCGTCGAACTCGAACAACCCTCGCGCGTGAAGCAGGTGCATCAACTCGCCGATGAAGAACGGATTTCCGCCCGTCTTCGCACTGATTAACTTGGCAAGGGCGGCGGCGTCGGCCGGACTACGTCCGACGGTATCCGCCACGAGCTGCAGCACGTGCGCGGGCTCGAGATCGAGCACGGACATCAAATCGACACTCGCGCCGCTCATCCGCATCGAATCGATCGCTCGCTGGAACGGATGGCTCTCGGTTACTTCGTTGCTGCGAAAGGCCAGGACGATCTGCAGGTCTGGAATCTGCCCGGGACGCGAGAAGGTCTGCAGGAGAGCCAAGGTCGCGGCATCAGCCCACTGCATATCGTCGAGAAAGATCACGAGCGGGTGTTCTGGCTGCGCGAACACACGCACGAACGCAACGAACACGAGCTCGAATCGATTTTGCCCCTCGCGTGGATCGAGGTCCGGAACCGAAGGCTGCGGTCCGATGATCAGCTCGAGCTCGGGAACGACATCGACGATCAAGCGGCCGTTGACGCCGAGCGCCTCACCGATGTGTTCACGCCAGGTAACCAAGGAGGCTTCTCCGGCCGCGAGAAGTCCCCGCACGAGCTCGCGAAACGCCTGCACGATCGTCGTGTACGGGATGTCGCGTTTGTATTGATCAGACTTCCCCGCGATGAACCGGCCCCGCTCACGGACGACCGGCTTGTACAGCTCACCGACCACCGACGTCTTGCCGACGCCCGAAGATCCGCCGAGCAATGTCACGACGCATGAGCCGGAAGACCGTGCGCGCTCGAAACCATCGAGCAACTGCGGGACGGCTCCTTCCCGTCCGTAGAGGCGTGGGGCGACCTGAAAGGTATCAGGAGGGTCCTCGAGACCGAGGTCAAAGGGCTTGCCATCTCCACCCGCGAGCGCCGCCGCGCACCGCTCCAGATCATGCTGGAGCCCGCTTGCTCCGTGGTAGCGATCCTCGGCGTGCTTGGCGAGCAGTTTGAGCACGATCGCGTCGATCGACGCCGGAATTCGTTCGTCGAGCAGCGATGGAGCCACTGGAACTGTCGCGATGTGGGCATGAACCCATTCGAGCGGATCATTTCCTTCGAACGGCAAGCGGCCCGTCAACAACTCGTACAGCGTGACGCCGAGGCCATAAAGATCCGCCCGTTTGTCGACAGGACGATTCATACGGCCGGTCTGTTCCGGAGCCATGTACGCGAGGGTGCCCTGCGTGAACGAATTGGAGCTGTCGACGCGCAGCAGCGACGCGATCCGGAACCCCGAGATACGGATACTGCCATCGTCGAGGACGATCACGTGGTGCGGCTTCACGTCACGATGAACGACCCCACGGTGATGCACTTGGGCAAGCGCCGAAGCGATCTGGGCCCCGAGCTCGATCGCCCGAAGGGGCGTTCGATATCGCGCAGCGATTCGATTCAGCGGCTCCCCACCGGGATCCTCGAGCACGAGCCACGACCGGCCGGCCGACTGCTCGAGACCCAGCGCCGATGCGACGGGCGTCCCGACGAGCTTACCCAGGACGGCGTACTCGTGAGTTACCTGCGCTGTGTCGCGCTCGCCCGGTCGCGCCGCGATCGACGTTTTGAGTAGCACAGGAGCATCATCCAGCTCGCGAATCGCGCGGTAGATGACCGCACGCGAGCCCGTACGCAGGATGGAGACGAAGCGATACCCGTTTGGAAGTGAGTGCGGCGCGATGTGCGAAGGATCCTCGCCGGTGCGTCCCGAAATCGTAGGCACGCCGGCATCTTGGAGCCTGCCTGCCGGAACGTCAAACGATGTTCTGATGCTAGTGGGGCACAATCACCGGGCCCGCAGACCGCGGCCACCGTGAGGCTTTGCTCCTTCAGCGCAGAGGTCGTGGTCGGCCTGCGTCGATGGGACTCGATGATCGTGCGAATCCGTCCCATCCGCGGAAAGTGAGCTGTTAGCGCGGGAAGCGGCTCTCTGAGCTTGCGCAGCAAACCGCTCCAGCTCGCCCTGGGCGCCGGCGTTAGCATTGCCGCGAGGCGACAGCGTTCGCTCACGGCGCGCGCGTGTTTGTCATCGAGCGGCTCGTGGCACTGCGGACCGGCAGCGTACATCACGCGAGCGTCTTTTCAGATCCACCGCCGGCGCAGGAGCCACATCTTCACACCCTGCGTCAGCAGCAGGTAGCAGGCGAGCGTCGCGAGCAGCAGCGGCCAGTACAGGCCCGGCAGGGGCGAGAAGCCGAGGTACGTCCCGACGGCTGTGAACGGCAGGCCGACGCCGACGGCCATGATCAGGATGCTTATACCAATCACCGGGAGCGACGCGCGGCTCTGCAGGAATGGGAGCTTGCTGGTGCGGATGACGTGAATGATCAACGTCTGGGTGAGCAAGCTCTCGACGAACCAACCGGTCTGGAACAGCCTCGCTGTGGACCGCGGCCTGGGCCGTCGACGTGTCCCAACAGTGGAAGACGTACAGCATCACGAGGTACGTCGTGTAGTCGAACAGCGACGAGCACGGCCCGATGAAGACGATGAACCGGGTGAGCGCTTTGATGTTCCACGGGCGCGGGCGCTCGATCTGATCGGCATCGACGGTGTCTCCGTCAGCGCGCTTTCATGGTCCGGATCAAGATGCTGCACGAGCACGAACCCCATGCCGGTCTTCGGCGGTAGAGCCGCGAGCAACTGGGTGAACGCCTCCAGCCCCCCGGCCGAGGCACCGATGCCAACGATCGGAAACAACGCGCCGCTGCCCGGCTCGTCGCGTTTGTCCGCGATCGTCCGGCGTCGCCTGCGCTTGAGCGGATCGAGCCGTACTCTTCTTCTTCGTGCCGCGTCTGCGTCCCGCGCGAGCCGTCATGGTTCCACCCACAGTCGCTCGATCGCGTTCGCGAGCTGATCGAGGTGGAGCGGCTCGCGCAGTACGACGGTGCCGCTGACGTTCGCACTCCGATCCGCGGTCACAACGATCGACGGCATTCCCCGGCGTTACCAGCCAACCAGCTAAACCACGCGAGTGGCGCCGGTCGAATCGCGAGAGTAGTTAGTCATGAGCGACACGAGAGCGGTCCGGGTTGAACGAGTCGAAGCGTGGCGTGAGAGCGGAGAGCGAGCCGAGGAGCTCGTATCGCAAAGAGCGCGGTGACGGCTGGTCACGCCTCCGACGAAGCCTAGTGCTGCTTCCCGATCACGACGACCGGGTTGATCTTCCCGACATTGCCACCGGCCGGATACGCGTAACTCGCGAACTGGGCGAGCCCCCACACCATGACCGTGAAGGCGCCGTTGCTCGACGCCGTGTGGCGACCGTTCGTGCACGTTCCAACCGGCGTCCCGCGCTGAAGATCGACCCGCGTCATCTGGTACTGCGCTCCACCGGCGACCGGCGTCCATCCCGTGAGCGTGCCCAGGCAGTCGACGGTGACGTCCGCGAACGTGCCACTGCCATTCGCCTTGCGTACGACGACCAAGTTGGTCGTCGTGTACGTCGGATCGGTGAAGAAGGTGTAGCTCGCGAGCCACTGCGCCGGCGGAAGGATATCGACATATTCCTCGTCGCCGAGGCAATCGGCGTCACCCGGCCGGCTGCCGCCGAGCACCTTGCACCCGGACATGTACTGACCGACGTAGAACGGGTGCATCGAATCTTGGCTGGTGATGACGAAGGCGCCAGTCGCTTCGAATTCGACGACCTGCCCGACCGCGAGGGCTGTCGGCGCGCCCGCGACCGCCGGGTTGTAGGTCAGCGTCGTGCCGTCCGCCGCACCGACCAGGCGGTAAACGATCGACTCCTCCTGCAGGTTCGCGCGGCGCGTCTCGTACGGCATGCCGACATACTCCGAGCCGAGCGCAGCCACCGGCGGCGTGAGCTGGTGACCGGAATCGCAACCGCCGGGCAATCCGAACGAGGTGTCCGTCGTGCGCGAGCCCTTGCAGAGATAGGTGGTGCCCCCGGTGACAGACACCGGGGCCGACGACACGATCACGCCGCCCGACCAATCGCCGGCAGACTGCCATTGGATGTACTGGCCGGCATTGAGCGTGTACGTCGTGGTCGCGTTGGCAGGTGCCGCCGCGACGCCGGTGCCCGACGGCAGCCCGGTCTTCGGGGTGATCATCACCGTCGTGTTGTCGGTGTTCGCCACGACCTGGCCCCAGCCAACACCCTGCGTAGGCTCCGGTCCGGTCGTGACGTAGTTCGTTCCCCAGGCGCTTGTCGGCAGGAGGAGCTCGGCGCTCGGCAGATACGACGACGCACCGCCGTACGGCATGATGTCGTACGCGCTGACCGGGAAGCTCGTCGTGATGTGAAACGCCTGGCCGATTCCGGTCGCGTCGTTACTGCCGGTGTAGATCGCGGTACCGCCCGTGACGCTGATCGCGGGCGTGGCCGGGCACGTCGTCGGCGTGGAGTTGAACGATGCCGGGTCGTCGCTGAGCAGGAACACGCCGACGTTCGAGCTCGCGATGCCCGTCGCCGGCACGAGCGGCCAGCTCGCGGTGTCCGCGGTCCCGTCGGGGACGCGGCCGAACGCCGTCGCGTCGTAGCTCACGCCGCCGCGGCTGATCGTGACGATCGTGTCCTTGGGCCAGTTGTTCGCGAGGAACACCGCGAAGCACGGTGGGGCGATCGTCGAATAGAACGACGGCGTCGCGACCGTGAACTCGCAACCGACCGAGCCTTGGCTCGCCGCGGCGGCCTGGCATGCTCCGACGCAGACGCCGGCAGCGCAGCCTTGATCGGCCGGGCACGTGCCGACGACATTGCCTTGATCGTCGAGCACGTCGTGCAGGTCCGAGCTGCAGCTCGTCCCGGCGGGACCGTTACTTCCGTTGCTGCCGCTGCCGCTGCCACCGTCGTCACCGAAGTTGTCGCCACGGGTTGGCCCACACGCGACCAAAAAGAGTGTGAAGAGCAGTGCAGACTTCATGCGCCGACGATATCGCGTCCGCGTGGCAAATGTCGTGCACGGAATGTGCGCAGAAATTCGGGGTAACAACGCCAGGACCGCTCGAACGCCCGAGGTTCCGTCGTACGCGATTCGACATTCGCCGCCGAGCGCTTCGACCAGCTTCGCCGTGACATCCGCGGCATCGGGGTTGGTGATCGATAACCACCACGCGTCGCGCCAGGGTTCGGCTCGTGATCCGTTCGGCGCCACGCGGGACTACACAGCTGCACCGGAGTGCGGCAGCCGGATGACGAACTCGCTCCCTGTTCCTGGGCCGTCGCTCCGCGCGTCGATTCGACCGCCGTGCATCTCCACGAGCCTGCGAGCGAGCGCCAACCCGATCCCCAGTCCAGGCTGCGACGAGCCACCTTC
>Ga0123336_10001989_pt1 | contig 18136 bp, 17 predicted proteins | sample SSSSmetaG_FD_96466 | JGI IMG/M metagenome (GOLD analysis project Ga0123336, IMG submission 96466) | Glacier valley bacterial and archeal communities from Borup Fiord, Nunavut, Canada, to study Microbial Dark Matter (Phase II) - ​SSSS metaG | ecosystem: Environmental > Aquatic > Freshwater > Ice... | reverse complement strand
ATTTTAAATGGATGTTTTTATTGAAAAGATTGTTCCTAGAAGAAAAACCCTTAAGGATAACCTTATGGCTATAGGAATAATAATTGTTGGTATTGTTCTTACTTTGGTAGTTTTAAATATCCCGGTTTTAAGTTCTTTTGCTCCCGTTTTAGTTATAGCGATTATTTACTTTGGTTACTTATTTACAAAATCTATTAATTTGGAATATGAATATGCGGTGACAAATGGTGATATAGATGTTGATAAAATAATAGCTCAGAGAAAAAGAAAAAGACTGTTCTCGGCATCTACTAGTGATATTGAAATTGTAGCAAAGGTAAGAAGTGATAAATATTCTGGAGAATATAAAAATATAAGAAAAAGAATCGAAGCTGTCAGTTCTATGGAAAAACAAGATATATATTTTATTGTTGCTCCATACAAAGGGGAAAAGACTATTTTATTCTTTGAACCTGATCAGAGAATGATTGATTCATTTAAGACAAAAATTCCTAGAAAAGTTTATGAATATTGATGACAAAGGATGGGAGTAAATCTCATCCTTTTTTTATAGCTTGTAAGTATAGGTTCTTCAATATCGTTCAGAATGACAAATGGCATGTCATCTTGAGGATATGGAAGGATCTTAATTATTTACGTAGTATAAATCCAGTTTAAATAATTACAAATATGAACATCATCTTTAAATAATATAAAAATATCTCTTTTCTGGAAAAATCAGATAACATAACATGTCTTTATTTTAATTTTAGAATATCGTATAATTTATTATACGATTATGTTTTTTATATAGAAAAACGCGAGTTAAGATTTTAAACTAATATGCGTTAAAGGGTGGTTAAATGAGATCAAGAAGAAGTAAAGGTATTTCCCCAATAAGGTTCTTTACAGTATTCCTTTTTCTACTAAGTGCTGTTGGATGCGGTGTTATATATTATTATCTAATACCGAATAACAATGCGGTTTTAGCTTTTAAAGAGGGCAATTCTACATTAATTTTTGCTGGAGAAGAGGATAAATCTAGTAAGAAACCACAGATTATTGATGGGGAGCTAATGTTTCCTTTCGATATTGTTAAAAAATACATTGATCCCAATATTTATTGGGATGATACCTTAAAAAAGGTCACTATTACAACGGAAAATAGAGTTGTAAGAATGAAGACAGATAGCCTACAGGCATTTGTAAATAACAAGAGTGTTGATTTAAAAATGCCTGCAACTATACAAAATGGCGTAGTATATCTTCCGTTGGACTTTCTTAAGGATTTTTATAATATTGATATAAATCATAATAAGATAGATGATGTCTATATTGTCGATTTTACTGATAAAAGTATACCTTTAGTTAAGGTTATAAATAAGAAGGCAGCAGTGAGGACGGATAAAAGTATTAGAGCCCCTATTATTAAACGATTTGATATAGAAAATGATACTGACGAAACGAAGACTCTTAGAGTTTTCGGTGAGGATGAGAAATGGTATAAAGTAAGGACCCAGGAAGGTGCTATAGGATATATAGATAAGAGGTATGTAGAAGGAAGTGGAGAAACCACAATAAAGTTAATAACTACCGAGACAACAGCTTCAGCATGGAAGCCAACTAACGGAAAATTAACTCTGACTTGGGAAATGATGTATGGAGGGAGACCTAATTTTAATAAAATTCCAAAAATGGATGGTTTGGATGTTGTTTCTCCTACATGGTTTGAGGTCTCCAATGAGACAGGGACCCTTGTAAACAGAACTGATGCTAAGTATATGGAGTGGGCAAGGCAGAAGGGCTATAAAATATGGCCTTTAGTTGCTAATAAATTTGACAATATTCAGATGACCAAAAAGCTATTAAACAATACTGATGCAAGAGATAACGTTATTAGGCAACTATTATCCTTTGCTGCACTGTATAAAATTGATGGTTATAATTTTGACTTTGAAAATATTTATAAAGAAGATAAGGATGCATATACGCAATTTATTAGGGAGGCTACTCCTTTGCTTAGAGAACAAGGGTTGACGGTTTCTGTTGATGTTACAATACCTGATGGAAGTGATAATTGGTCTCTGTGTTATGACAGACCCGCCCTTGCAGCTGTAGTTGATTATGTTATGCTAATGACCTATGACCAGCATTGGTCAACTAGTCCTATAGCGGGTTCTGTGGCTCAGTTTACATGGGTGGAGTCAAATCTTAAGAAGACTTTGAATCTGATCCCGAAAGAAAAGCTCCTACTTGGGGTACCATATTACACAAGAATATGGAAGGAGGAAACTGGTTCAGACGGAAAGCTTAAGATTACTAGTCAGACAGCATCAATGGAAGCTGCTAAAAAGGCAGCCAAAGACAATAATGCAAATCCGATTTGGGACGAAACAAGTGGTCAGTTTTATTGCGAATATACAAAAGATGGAGCGACTTATAAGATATGGTTTGAAGATGAAAATTCAATAAACTTAAAATCTTCACTTGCTTTGAAATACAATTTAGCAGGAGTTGCTTCATGGAGAAGAAGTGATGAATTGGCAACTATTTGGGATGTGTTAAATAAAAACCTTAAAACAACACAAAATTATGAGGCATGGCAAAGTGGAAATAAGGGAAATAGATATGTATATAATTAAAGCATTCATAAATTTAAATTAGTGATAAATATTTTGTTCATTATCATTAAAGAGTAATAATGTGATAAGTTAATAAATAGTATATTAAGGAAAGACAAGGGGTTTTACAGATTTTGCATACTATTCTTGACAATGGGGTACTGTTGTTCTATAATTATACAAAGTTGCTCAAGGTAGAGGTTGTAAACCATTTTTAAAATGCATTATGGTTTATCTCTTATTAAAAAGTACATGATTTTATTGATAATTTAATTAAAATAGAGAATAATTAACATCTAATTGTAAAACATAAAAAACAAATATTTTATAAAGGAGAGACAATAAATGTCCGCAAAAGAAATTGTTTTGACTTATGAGGGTCTGAAGAAGCTTGAGGAGGAACTTACACATCTTAAGAGCGTGAGAAGACTGGAAATCGCAGAGAGAATTAAGCAAGCTCTTTCCTTTGGAGATCTCTCGGAAAATTCTGAATATGATGAAGCTAAAAATGAACAGGCATTAGTTGAAGGAAGAATAGTTCAACTTGAAAATATGTTAAAAAACGCCAAAGTTATAGACGAGGATGAGGTTAGTACTGACGTTGTCAGTCTAGGCTCAAAAGTTAAAATCTATGATGTGGAGTTTGATGAGGAAGTTTTATATTCAATAGTAGGTTCTACTGAGGCAGATCCTACTAAGTATAAAATATCAAACGAATCTCCAGTTGGAGCTGCACTCATGGGACATAAGGTTGGAAGTGTTGTTGAGGTGTCTGTACCAGATGGAGTGATTAAGTTTAAGGTTTTGGAGATTACAAAGTAATATATCATTTATTGCATGAGAAAATCTTGCATTCCGATATAACAGTTTGCACCAATGCAAGCTGTTATTTTGTTATATTTTGATTTTACAGGAGGAAGAATATGTCTGAGAATACAAACGACAACCAGAATGTTGTTGAACAAGAAGAGGACCTAAATGAAATACTTAGAGTCAGAAGAAGCAAACTTGCTGATTTGCAGGAAAACAATAAAGATCCCTTTAAAATAATAAAATATGAAGTAAATAGCTCCACTAAATGCATAGTGGATAATTTTGAAGAGATGGAAGGCAAGCATGTTTCCATTGCTGGTAGACTTATGTCTAAAAGAGGAATGGGTAAAGCGAGCTTTTGTGATATTCAGGACAGAGATGGCAGAGTACAGCTTTATGTAAGAATTAATGAAGTTGGTGAAGAGCCATATGAGGAATTTAAGAAATATGATATTGGTGATATAGTAGGTATTGTTGGTGAGGTGTTTAAAACACACAAAGGAGAGATTTCAGTAAAGGTCTCTGAAATCACTCTGCTTTCAAAATCCTTACAGCCACTTCCCGAGAAGTGGCATGGGCTTAAGGATGTTGATACGAGATACAGACAAAGGTATGTTGATCTTATTGTAAATCCAGATGTGAGAAAGACATTTATTACTAGAAGCAAAATTATATCATCAATTAGAAAGTTCTTAGACAGTAGGGATTTTCTTGAGGTTGAGACCCCGCTACTAAATACAATCCCAGGTGGAGCCACAGCAAGACCTTTTACTACTCATCATAATACTTTAGATATTGACCTGTATCTTAGAATAGCTCCTGAGCTATATCTTAAGAGACTTATTGTAGGCGGACTTGAAAGAGTATATGAAATAGGCAGGATGTTTAGAAATGAAGGAATGTCAGTTAAGCATAACCCTGAATTTACTATGATGGAAGTTTACGAAGCATACAATGACTATAAAGGTATGATGGAGCTTACTGAAAATCTTGTTTCTAATGTTGCTATGGAAGTTTTAGGGACAAATACTATTAATTATCAAGGAACTGAGATAAGCCTTGCGCCACCATGGAACAGAATGTCGATGATAGAAGCTGTTAAAAAATATGCGGATGTAGATTTTGACCTTATTAAAACTGATGAAGAAGCCATTGCTGCAGCAGAATCTAAAAAACTTCATCTCAATAAGGAAAAAACATGGGGTGAAATACTTAACCTTATGTTTGAAGAATTTGTTGAGGAACATTTGATACAGCCAACCTTTATATATGATTATCCTGTAGAAGTTTCTCCCCTTACTAAAAAGAAACCTGACAGACCAGAACTTACAGAGAGATTCGAAGTCTTCAATATTATTGGTGAGATGGGAAATGCATATTCTGAACTTAACGATCCAATTGACCAGAAGGAACGTTTTGTTGCTCAGGTTAAGAAGAGGGAAGCTGGGGATGATGAAGCAAATATGATGGATGATGATTTCGTAACATCTCTAGAATACGGTATGCCTCCAACAGGTGGATTGGGTATAGGTATAGACAGGCTTGTTATGCTTCTAACAGACTCTTCTTCTATAAGAGATGTCTTGTTATTCCCAACAATGAAGCCTAGAGAATAAGCAAATTAGTAACACGCTATAAATGTACAAAAAGACCGCAGTGCCGAATTAATGAGGCATTGCGGTCTTTAATTAGTATTTTCTAAGTTCTTTTTTGATTAAGGATTTCCTTTTGTTTCTTAAAGATAAACTTGATAAGCAGTTCTTCATTTTTTTTACTCATGGCCGTAAACTTAACACCAGTATTGTATTTTACGGTATTAATATTATCTGATCTGAAGCTTCTAATAACAATACCTCTGGTCTCTATTTCAGAACCGTCAGGCAACTCAATCTTTAGGATAAGATGAGTACCATCAGAAAGTTCATTATTTGTTACAATACATGCACCTGAGCCACTAATATCCTTAGTATATTCTTTAATGTAAGATATGCCATTTGTATCTTGCATTTTAACTGGTAAATTATCCAGAAATTCATAATAGTATGCATCAAGCATTATTTCTAGTCTATAATGGTTTCTTCTTTGTATTTTGTAGAAATCTCCAGTGATGTTCAAATAAAAAAGAGAAATAGAATCTTGGGTATCTTTAGATACTAATATACCATCAAATGCAATAAGCCCATATTTTGGATGGTTCAAAACAACAACAATCCTTGAATTATTTGGGACAAAGGCTAGTCTAGACTCTGTAATAGGGGCAGCAATAACAATATTTTCTTCGTCTATTATGTCTAGAAGTTGACTCACATATAAGTAATTTTTATCACTATTAAATGAATCAGTAACTTCTAATTCTAATTTGGTTCCAATTTTAACTTCTTTTATACTCATTATCATTCTCCGCATTATTGTTTTCTCCGCCTGCTTTAAAATAGCATTCTAAATATTTTTGTGCTGAAGTATCCCAACTGAAATCGAGAGTTACAGCTCTCTGAATAAGTTTCTCCCATGTGGAACGGTTGTTAAAGATTCTTACTGCATGCCTTATTGTGAAAAGCATATCCTGTGAATTATAATTTGTAAAGGAAAATCCATGACCCGTATCGTCATATTCGTTATAAGGTATCACAGTATCCTTTAATCCACCAGTTTCCCGTACAATTGGAATTGTACCATAACGAAGGCTAATTAATTGGCTAAGGCCGCAGGGCTCAAAATAAGAGGGCATTAAAAACATATCAGCACCTGCATAAATTTTCTGAGCCATATCTGGATTGAAGATGTTCATGAAAATAAGTCTGTCTGGGTATTTGTTTGAGTAGGTCATAAACAATTCTTCATACTTGGCATCACCAGTACCTAGCACAACAAGTCTAATTCCATCTTTTAAGATATCTTCCAAACAATCTGCAATGAGGTCAAAGCCTTTTTGATCAACAAGCCTCGAGACTATGCCAATTAAAGGCGCTTGATAATCCTGGGAGAAGCCTAATTCATCAATGAGGCCTATTTTGTTTTTCGCTTTTAAGGAAAGGCTTTCTTTGTCATAATTTTGATATATTGATTTATCCGTAGCAGGGTTAAATAAGTCATTGTCAATACCATTTAAAATTCCAAAAAATCTATCACCCTTTTCTGCCAAAACACTATCTAATTTTTCGCCTAATTGGGCTGAAAGAACTTCTTTTGCATAGGTTGGACTAACTGTATTTACATAGTCACTATATATTATTCCAGCCTTCATAAGGTTTACGTTGCCATAAAACTCAATTCCTGAGGCCTTGAAATATTCCCATCCAAGACCTAATATATCATCTATAACTGACTTTGAAAAGATACCTTGATATTTTAGGTTATGAATCGTGTACATGGTCTTCATGTTTTTATAAAAGTCGTTACTCTTATAAATGTCTTTCAGGAAAATGGGCGCCATTGCAGTTTGCCAATCATTAAGATGCATAATATCAGGTTTAAACTTAATTATTGGTAGCATTTCTATAAAAGCACGTGTAAAAAATGTAAATTGTTCACATTCATCGAAGTGACCATATAAGCCTTTACGACCAAAATAATATGCATTATCAATAAAGTAATATGTAACGTTATCTGAAATATACCTGAATATACCCACATATTGATGCCTCCAACCTATATCTACAAAAAAGTGCATCATATATTCCATTTTATCCAAGTATTTCTTAGAAATATCTTTATATTTGGGCATTACTACTCTAACATCAACACCAAGCCTAGAAAGAGCCTTTGGCAGTGACCCCGAAACATCAGCTAGACCACCAACCTTTGCGAAGGGTGCTACCTCAGATGCTGCAAAAAGAACAGATATTTTTGCCATTGGAATCCTCCTTAAAAGTAAATTTAAACAATAGTGTTTATTAAATATATGATGAAATTATGTTTAAAATAGAAGGGGTAATTTCTGTGAGTTATTTAGTTCTTTTCATATGAAATTGTATCAAAATTTACCCATAAGAACAATGACTTTCGGTTAATAAATAAGATAAAAGTAGAAAAATATTTTAATTTTATATACATTGGAATATATGTTGCACTTAAAGAATACGATTCTTATATAAAAAATTAGCGCAATATATACAGTAGAAAAAATAGATGTATATAAAAAACATAAGGTGAAGCAGGTTGCTGGATGTTTATATAAAATAACCTTAATGAAACATAATTAGTATAAATTGTAAAATTAGGCGTAATAATATACTATATTAAAAAGTGAGGAGTGATTAAGATGTCACAGGATTCTAATGTTTCAAAAGTTTATTTAAATGACAACAGAAAGAAAGCAGTTAAGATGGTTATAGTTCATGTTAAGAAAAAGATAGCCAAAGAGTTCGTTGGCTCTGAATATGTGAAGCAGTGGGTTGCTCAAATGGATGAATTGCTGTCAAAGCCTGAATTTAATATAAGTGATTACATCAGTATGAGAAAGAAGTTAAATGATGTTATTGAAAGTACTGTAGATGAGGAAGTAAGGTATAAGCTAAGAGACTCTTGGTACAGCTTTGGAAAGGTTTTAGATAAGAGAGCTATATCAAAATAATAGGTAAGGAAATAATGTGGTTTTGGGGGAAATTGGTTATAATTTAGTGGATAATACCTGTACAAAGGATAAAGGAGATGTCAATATGGAAACAATAAATTTTATTGACGATTCACTTAGAAAAACTATAATTAAAGAGATTACTGAGTCTCTTTATGTGCTTGGGGTAGACATTAAAGATATAATACTCGACATAAACGCAGAGACAGTCAATTTAAAGATTTGTATCTGCAATAAATAAATCTTTATTCGAGACCTTTTTATCATGGCCTACTTTATAAGCAATAACTGAGGCTTGGTAAGAAAGTTTAGGTTAACCTATCGAATTAAGGATAAAAAAGCTGGTGAAATTTAAAATCACCAGCTTTTTATCTTATTTCTGATTTATGCTTTCAATAAAGCTTTTACCCTTTTCAATTGCCTTAGTTACCTGGATTTTCGAAGGACCACCAGGTATGTTTCTCATGCTTACGCAAGTTTCCAGGCTTATTTCTCCGTAAACATCATCTTCTATTATATCGGAGAATTGCTTAAGCTCTGGAAGTGTGAGCTCATCTATAGCCTTGTTTTGGTTTATGCAATATAGTACCATCTTACCCACTACTTCGTGGGCACTTCTAAATGGAAGACCCTTCTTAACAAGGTAATCAGCTACATCTGTTGCATTAGAGAAACCACCACCGGCGGCTTTATACATATTTTCCTTTTTAACCTTAATTGTTGAAAGCATTTTTGTGAATACTGGAAGGCACATTTTTACAGTATCCAGACAGTTGAATATTGCTTCCTTATCCTCTTGCATATCCTTGTTATAAGCGAGTGGAAGGGATTTCATAACTGTCAGCAAGGTAATAAGAGAACCGTAAACTCTACCTGTCTTACCCCTTACAAGCTCCGCAACGTCAGGGTTTTTCTTTTGAGGCATAATACTTGAGCCTGTGCTGAAAGCATCATCCATCTCAACAAAAGAGAATTCTGCTGTTGACCAGAGAATAAGTTCTTCTGAAAATCTGCTAAGATGCATCATTACAATAGATAGAACAGAGGCAAGTTCAATACAGAAATCCCTGTCACTTACTCCATCTAAGCTGTTTTGAGTAATTGCAGCAAATCCCAACTCTTTTGCAACCATTTCTCTATCCAATGGATAAGTAGTTCCGGCTAAAGCACCTGAACCCAAGGGCATTACATTAGTACGGCCATAGCAGTCATGAAGCCTTTCTAAGTCTCTTTTGAACATTTCAAAGTATGCCATAAGATGGTGTGAGAAGGTAATGGGTTGAGCCCTTTGAAGATGGGTATAGCCGGGCATTATAGTATCTAAGTGCTGTGAAGCCAGAGTAAGAAGTGTTTCCTCTAGGCCACATAGCATAGCTTTAACCTCTGTTATTTGCTCTAATAGATACATTCGGATATCAAGGGCTACCTGATCATTTCTGCTTCTTGCTGTGTGAAGTCTTTTTCCTACATCACCTATTTTGGAAATTAGGAGCTTCTCTATATTCATGTGAATATCCTCAGCATCTATTTCAAAGCTAACCTTGCCATCTTCAATATCTTCTAAAATATCTAACAGAGTAGACTTAATAAGTTTTGAGTCTTCAAGACTTATTATCCCCTGCTGTCCAAGCATACCTGCATGTGCAATACTGCCCATTATGTCCTGCCTATACATTCTACTGTCAAAGCGGATGGATGAATTAAAATCATCCACCAGCGAATCTGTTGCTTTTTCAAATCTGCCGCCCCAAAGCTTCATTAGTCCACATCCTTCATAAGTCCGGTTTTCTTCTTCATAAGAGCATTAACCTTCAATGGAAGTCCGAAGAGGTTTATGAAGCCTTCAGCATCCTTCTGGTTATAAACTTCGTCTCTTCCAAAGGTTGCAATCTCTTCGCTGTACAAGGAGTAATCTGACTTAGTACCGGCTGGCATACAGTTCCCTTTATAAAGCTTCAATCTTACTGTTCCGGTTACTGTTTGCTGAGTTGAATCAACAAAAGCTGAGAGAGCCTCGCGGAGTGGAGTGTACCACTGTCCGTTGTAAACAAGTTCTGCAAACCTAGCAGCTACTAATTCCTTATAGTGAAGTGTATCCCTGTCAAGGCAAAGGAGCTCAAGCTCTTTATGCGCAGCATATAGGATAGTTCCGCCTGGAGTCTCATAAACACCTCTAGACTTCATACCTACAAGCCTGTTTTCAACCATATCTATAATACCTACGCCATTTGCGCCGCCAACTTTGTTCAATACATCAATAAGTTCAATTGGTGAGTATTCAACTCCATTGACTTTCTTAGGTATACCTTTTTCAAAGTAAATTTCTACGTATGTTGGAACATCAGGTGCCTTTTCAGGAGAAACCATCAGCTTTAATACTTTCTCGTACTGTGGCTCATTCCAAGGATCTTCAAGGTCTGAACCTTCATGGCTTAAATGCCACAGGTTTCTGTCCATGCTGTAATTGTCCTTTTTAGTTACAGGAATAGGGATATTTCTTTCATTTGCATAATCTATTGCATCTTCTCTGGATTTGAGATCCCAGATTCTCCATGGAGCTATTATTTTAAGCTCAGGTGCCAATGCCTTAACAGTAAGCTCGAACCTTACCTGGTCGTTGCCCTTTCCTGTAGCACCATGACATATTGCCACAGCACCTTCCTTTTTTGCTATTTCAACAAGTCTTTTAGCGATTACAGGCCTTGCGAAGGAAGTTCCAAGTAAATATTTTCCTTCATAAACTGCTCCAGCCTTTAGAGTTGGATATATGAAATCAGTAATGAATTCTTCCTGAATGTTTTCAATATATATTTTACTTGCTCCGGTCTTGATTGCTTTTTCCTTTAATGGGTCCAGCTCTTCACCCTGGCCAACGTCACCTGCTACTGCGATTACATCGTAATCGTAGTTTTCTTTTAACCATGGAATGATTATAGAGGTGTCCAATCCACCTGAATATGCTAAAACAACTTTTTGTTTGCCGCTCATATAAAAGCCTCCTCGTTTATGTTATAATTATGGTAATATGTTGCTTATTATTATACATTATAATGAATATTTATGCAATATAAAATTCGTATAATTGTATAATTCCACAAAAAAAATCAATTAATACTTGTAATTTTATAAGTTTTTTTCATGGTATTAATTGTCTATATTATGAGGCTTTTACACCTGTTTTGCAAGTATATACTATTAAATAGAATAATTGAATTTTATTAAGATTTGGTATTGTATATAGTAGATAATGAGATAAAAGGAAAGCGACTTTATTACATTTTATGCAGGCTTTTGTGTTAACAGGTGCTTAAAAGTCGCAGGAAAAATAATTTATGGAGATGTATTATGATAATAATGGGGATTGACCCTGGATTTGCAATTACAGGTTATGGTGTGATAAAATACGAGGGGAACAAATTTTCGGTTTTGGATTATGGACCAATAACTACAGAGGCTCACACTCCTTTAGCCGAGCGGCTTCTAATCCTTTATCAAGGTTTAGAAACCGTCATTGATTTATATAAACCAGATGCTATTTCTATTGAGGAACTTTTCTTTAATAAAAATGTAAAAACGGCTTTGAATGTTGGACACGGAAGAGGCGTGGCACTTTTAGCAGGTGCTATGCATAAGGTCCCAATATTTGAGTATACGCCACTGCAGGTTAAACAGGCAGTCGCAGGATACGGAAGAGCTGAAAAACAGCAGATTCAGCAAATGGTAAAGCTTATACTTAAATTAGAGAAAATACCAAAACCAGATGATGTAGCAGATGCTTTGGCTATAGCCATTTGCCATGCACATTCATATAAAATGAACGCCTATCAATAAGGAGGTAAATAAATGTACGCATATATAAAAGGAAAGCTTGCTGCAAAATCAAATGATTCTGTAATAATAGATAATTTAGGTATTGGATATAGAATATTCACGGCTTTTTCAACAATAGATGGGATTGGCTCAGAGGGCGATGAAATAAAACTGTTTACTTATTTAAATGTTCGAGAGGATAACATAAGTCTTTTTGGTTTTAGAACCATGGAGGAACTCTCTATGTTTGAACTGCTTCTATCTGTATCGGGTGTGGGACCTAAGGCAGCTATTTCCATGTTGTCTTCACTTTCTCCTTCAAAGTTTAGCCTTTGTGTCATTACTGATGATGCCAAAGCATTGACAAAAGCTCAGGGTATTGGTTTAAAGACTGCCCAGAGAATAATTCTTGAACTTAGGGATAAGGTAAAAAAAGAGGATATTACGGGTATAACAAAATCAGGCAGTATGGATGTAGGGAGCGACGGAAGTATTACAAGTGAATCAATTAGCGCTCTTATGGTTTTAGGATATTCTCCTCTAGAAGCTAGAAATGCTGTAAGTGCTGTATATAATGAAGGCATTGATCTTGAGGGACTTATTAAGGCAGCCCTAAAAAGCTTGGTAAGATAAGATGAATATATGTTGTACTTATAAAAATGCAATTCTTATCAAAAAAACTTAGTTCAACATATATAGATAGTTAACGGAGGTATTTATTAGAATGGAAGAAGAGAGACTTGTTGGGGGGGACTTTGCACCAGATGACATGGAAGAAGTAAGCCTGAGGCCCAGAAAGTTTTCAGAATATATAGGACAGACAAAAGTCAAGGATAACCTGTCAATTTTTATAGAGGCTGCCAAGGGAAGAAATGAAGCTTTAGACCATGTGCTTCTCTATGGGCCTCCGGGACTTGGAAAAACCACGCTTGCTGGGATAATAGCATCTGAAATGGGCGTGAATCTGAGAATTACATCAGGTCCTGCTATTGAGAAGCCAGGGGACTTGGCTGCAATCCTAACTAACCTTGGTAATTTTGATGTGCTTTTTATAGATGAGATCCACAGCTTGAGTAGAAGTGTCGAAGAGGTACTATACTCAGCAATGGAAGACTATGCACTGGATATTATTATTGGAAAGGGTCCAAGTGCAAGGTCAATTAGGCTTGATTTACCAAAATTCACATTAATAGGTGCTACAACAAGAGCGGGGCGTTTGACGGCCCCACTTAGAGACAGGTTTGGCGTGATAAACCGACTTGAGTTGTATTCACCTGATGAGCTAGCAATTATCATTAATAGGAGTGCAGGAATAATCGGAGCAGGCATAGATGCGGAAGGTGCTAGGGAGATAGCCGCAAGGGCTAGGGGAACTCCTAGAATAGCAAACAGACTTTTGAAACGTGTTAGGGACTTCGCGCAGGTTAAGGGAAGTGGATTTGTTGATATATCCATAGCAAATACTGCCTTAGATGCCCTTGAAGTAGACAAAATAGGTCTTGATAATGTAGACAGAAACATACTAAACAGTATAATCCTGAAATTTGCAGGTGGCCCAGTTGGACTTGATACTTTAGCTGCAACTATTGGAGAGGAATCTGACACAATTGAGGATGTTTATGAGCCATATTTGCTACAGTTGGGATTCATTAACAAAACACCGAGAGGTAGGATTGCTACGAAACTTGCCTATGACCATCTGAATATAAAGTATGAAGTATAAAATCTGATATAGTATTTTTTATAAAGAGAAATTGATTTCTCTTTTAGCATTATCTATTTAATTCAATATATAGAAATGAGGAAGATTATGAAACTTTTAGTGCATGTTTGTTGCGGACCATGTGCTGTTTATCCGGTAGAGCAACTAAAGAATAAAGGTATCGATTTCGAAGCGTATTTTTATAACCCCAATATTCATCCAATTGATGAATTTAATAGAAGAAAAGAGAACGCTCAAATCCTCTGTGACACCTATGGAGTTAAGCTTCACACAAGTGATGACTTTCTTCAGGAAAAATGGGAGGCCTTTAGAAGAGAAGAGGAGCAAAGATGCAAAATGTGCTATTCACTTAGGTTTGAGAGAGTAGCAAAATTTGCTAAGGAAAATGGCTTTGATGCCTTTACTACAACTCTTTTAGTGAGCCCTTATCAAAAGCATGATTTAATACATGAACTAGGTAAGTTATATGCAGAAAAATACGGGCTTGAATTTTATTATGAGGATTTCAGACCAGGGTTTAGAGGAGGCCAGCAGAAAGCACGAGAATTAGGACTTTATAGACAAAAATTCTGCGGATGTATAATTTCATATAATGAATCACCTTTTACAAAAAAATAAAGCGGCCAGTAGGGTCGCTTTATTACATTATTTTTTACAGTTACATTACAGTTTGTTGTATTTAGAAGGTGACTCGGGATAAATGTCGAAATAGCTTATATATTAATTTTATTATATGCGAGGTTGGAGTACAAATGAAGAAGCTTATATCAATATTTACCGTAATTATTTGTTTTATGTTTACTACCATTAATGCATTTGCTGCGCCACTATTATTATCCTATGATGGTAAAGTGGTTGAATATAATGGGCAAATATTAAGTCTGAAAGTAAACGGGGACACAGTGCAAAGCAATGTTTCTCCAATTATATTGGACGATAGAACTTTAGTGCCAGCAAGAGCAATTTTTGAAAAATTAGGAGCAAGTGTAGATTGGTCAGCAGAACAGCAGAAAGTTTTCGTCTCTTTGAATAATTTTAAAGTTGAGCTCAAATTAAACGACACAAATGCATTAGTTAATGGAAATTCTGTGACTATGGATGTTCCTGCCAAGTTAATAAATGATAGCACTATGATCCCAGCTAGATTTGTTGCAGAACAGCTAAATATGAAGGTTGGCTGGATACAGAATGAGAACCTAGTTTCAATAGATAACTCAAAGCTTAGTAATATTGTCGTAGAGCCTTCTAAAGATGGGAACATAGTTAATATTAATTTAGACTTTTTTCAAAATTATAAAGTATTTACACTCCAAAATCCAGCTAGAATAGTTATAGATTTTCCAAATATTAATGCACCTGTTGCTCAGCAGAAAATAGATGTTAACTCAGGAACTTTACAAGATGTTAGATTTGCAAAATTTCAAGATTCAACAGGTTACTCCGCAGCTAGAGTAGTTATGGATATAGATCCTACCACTACATATAAGGTTGACAAAAATGGTACAAAGCTAGTAGTTTCACTTACTGGACCTGCTGTCAGTACAACACCGAGGCCTAGTCCCTCGACAGCACCTGTTACAACTCCAACTCCCACACCAACAACAACTCCAACTATAATCACAGTACCAACTCCAACTTCTATTACGGGTATTAAATTTAACAATGTAACTTACAGTGTTTATGGAGACAGGGTGTATTTTAAACTAAATAATGGTGATTTGGCTTATTTGCCTTCTCAGGATCAGAAAAAGTATTTTGACTTTTATGAGAACGATGGAAATAGATATGTTATTCGTTACAAAAAGGAATTGGCTGATCTTGGTGAAGGAGTAATGAATATTAACGATAGCTTTTTTAGTACAGTAGAGTTTATCAAAGATGATGGTCAAGGATACTCAAGAATAATATTCAATTGCAAAGCTCAGCTTACATTCCAGACTTTTCAAAGAGTTAATTATGACAATAATTATAATTATATAGACACTGTTATTGATGTTTTCGTGCCATATAAATTAGCAGATAAACTTGTGGTCATTGATCCTGGACATGGAGGCTTTGAGACTGGAGCATACAGTAGTGGCTTAGCAGAGAAGAATTTAAACCTAGATATTGCTTTAAAAGTTAATAATTTGCTTAAGGCAAAAGGCGTAAAAACTTATATTATTCGTAGTGAAGATACATATGTTGATTTATATGAGAGAGCGATCCTGGCTAACAAAATGAATGCATCACTTTTTGTGAGCATTCATAACAATTCCTTTAATGGTAGTGCATATGGCACTGAGTCCCTATATTACACAGCTGCGCAGTCAGGCTTTACATCGAAGAAGTTTGCTGAGATTCTACAGAATAAGATGGTAAGTTATTTAGGGACAAATGATAGAGGTGTAATTATCAGACCTAATCTTGTAGTATTAAATAGAACACAAATGCTTGCAACCCTGGTTGAGGTTGGGTTTATTGATAATGCAGATGAAAAGGCTAACTTAATGAGAGATGATTATAAACAGAAAGCCGCTCAAGCAATTTGTGATGGTATAATAGAAAGTTTATCCAAAATAAAGTAATAAGAAAATCAATAAAAAATTAGTAGAGGTTCTGCTAATTTTTTTTACACACAATAAGAGTATATTTTTTTCTTTAGTTGTCCATAATTTTGAAAAGTGATTTTATTAGGAGGATAACTATGAAAAAAATATGTTGCCTGATTTTAGTTGCAATGATGTTCTTGATGAGTTCTTGCAGCTTAGGTACTTTTTTTAATAAATCTGAGGCTGTAAATAAAAATGTTGACGTTGATGATAAAGGGGTAATTAACCCAACATCCGCTCCAACTGCACAGGGTTTAGAGGATGCAACAAATGTAAAGGGCCTCATTGGTAACAGAGATGTTGTGGCAAGTTCAGATGGTATTGAAAAGGTTAAAGTGGTCAATGATGAGCTGGTGCCTGCAGTTGTTATTGGAGGAATACCAGATGATACATGGATAGAAGATGGTTTTTCACCTGTAATTCTTTACCTTAGAGATAGTGATGGGTTTATTATTCCTGTAACTCAAAAGGCAGTTAGCCAGCCGGAAATAGCTAAGCTTTCTCTTTTGAGGCTAATTGATAACTCTGTAAATAGGGAGGAATTAGCGCGATACGGCCTATACCCAACTATTCCACAGAAAACTGAAATTCTGGGGTTTACCATATCTAATGGTATTGCAACTATTGATTTTTCAAGTAATTTTCTTAATTACAAGTCAGACTTAGATGAGAGAAATATGATTTCTTCAATTGTGTATACAATGACGCAGTTCCCGACAGTAACAGGGATCAAGCTAATGTGTTCAGGTAAAAAATTATCGGTTATGAGATTTGGAACAGATGCCTCTTCAGTCTTATACAGGGCAAATACTATGATAAATACTGAGAAGTTAAATGTAAATACTGAGTTAATGAAACAAGATATTTATGCTTTTCGAAACAGTGCTGGAAATATAGCATATTCTATACCTGTTTCATATGAATATGAGGGAAATAGCGGTGGGGCAGACTTTAATAAAACTGTAGAGTTAATGAGCCAAGTGAATAAAAACGGGTTAGCTTCTCTTTTACCAGAAGGGACTAAGCTAATTGGCTCAAGTGTTGACAAGAGCACAATTACACTGAATTTCAGCAAGGACATAAGGAGATACGCTGGCAATATGAGGGAAGAAGCTATTTTGAGACAACTATCCTATACATTTGCACAATATAAAGGTATTGAATATGTCAGAATATTTATTGAAGGAAGTCAGAATTCTGTTTTACCAGAAGGGACTGACCTTTCAGAGAGTTTCAAGATATCAAAAGCACTTAACCTTATTTTAGACTAGCTTTAGAATTCAGATTGATTTTTCGAAAGTTTTCATAGCTATTATTTATATGCTTTCGAGCCACTAAATATAGCTATGAAAGCAATTTGAGTAAATTAATATAAATATTTTTACTGGGGGATATTATGAAATTTGTGGTTGCTTCAACGAACCTTGGAAAGATTAAAGAAATAAAAAAAGTTTTACAAGATACATCTTTTGAAGTTATAAGTATGGCAGAGGCAGGCGTTGATGATGAAATTGAAGAGACAGGTGTTACCTTTGAAGAGAACGCTTTAATAAAGGCTGAAGCCATTGCAACTAAGGTAGACGCAATAGTTATGGCAGATGATTCAGGACTTGAGGTAGATGCCCTAAATGGCGCTCCAGGGGTCTATTCTGCTAGATATGCTGGTGAGGGTGCAACTGATAATGATAGAATAGTTAAACTTCTTAGAGAGCTTTCTGATGTGCCTGAGGAGAAAAGGCAGGCGAGGTTTGTGAGCTCTATTGCTGTAGTGCTGCCTGGAGGGGAGAACTTTATAGTTAGAGGAACCTGTGAAGGGCTAATAGCAAAAGACCCCTCTGGGGATAATGGATTTGGATATGATCCCATTTTCTATTTGTCAGAATATAACGCTACTATGGCAGAAATAAGTTTGGAGGAGAAAAATAAAATAAGCCATAGGGGACGGGCACTGGTTAAGATGGTCGAGAAGTTGAGGGAGATCGGGGAATGAGGATTTTAGTTGTGAGCGACACCCATGGTGATATCT
>Ga0123336_10001985_pt1 | contig 18145 bp, 15 predicted proteins | sample SSSSmetaG_FD_96466 | JGI IMG/M metagenome (GOLD analysis project Ga0123336, IMG submission 96466) | Glacier valley bacterial and archeal communities from Borup Fiord, Nunavut, Canada, to study Microbial Dark Matter (Phase II) - ​SSSS metaG | ecosystem: Environmental > Aquatic > Freshwater > Ice... | reverse complement strand
CGCGCGCCGCCGCCACTGCCGCGTTGGTGTCTCGTCGCTGTCCTGCCACACGCAACAAGATCTGGGCAGCCCCCACATGGCTCGGCTCGAGGAGTTGCAGGCGGGCTGCGAGCGTCGCGGCAAGCGCGGGACGTGCGCCTGCGACCAGTCGGGCCACCGCGTTGCGCAGCACCGACAAGGGTCGGTCGGGAATCGCCGCCGCCGCCCGCACATCGTCGTCGCCGAACAGCGCGAGCACCTCTTCGACCTGGCCGTCGAGCAGCAGCCACTGCGTCTGTTCGAGCGACAGCCGCGCCTCGAGCGCCGCCTGATCCCGCTGCCCCGCCGCATATAGCAAACGTGCAGCGAGGCCGTGCGCCCGGCCGTCGTAGGGCAGCAGCATCAGCGTCCGATCGAGGTCACGTGACGGATCGCGGCTGAGGCCACTGCCGAGACAGCGCAGCGGCACCTCACCGTCGAGCGGATGACGCGCGAGGAACATGGGCGCGCACGGCGGGCTGGGATCGCGCTCGGTGCTGCGACCGAGAGGCCCCAGCGCCATGCTGGCCGTGAAGACCGCCGCCAGTGACGCCAGCAACGGCAGAAGACGGCGTGGCTGCACGGGTGGGTCAGCCTCCGCCTCGACGCCCAGCGCCGCCAAGATCGCCGCCACCGTCGCCAACAGTGGCAATTCCCAGCTGAAATCGAAGAGGTTGGACAACACGAACGCCAAGAGGCCCCACAACGCCGCCTGGCCCAGGCTCGATTTTCGTCGCTGGCGGATCATGCGCCACGCACACCACGCTGCCGCGGCCACCACCACGAGACCGAGCGCACCAAGGTCGATGCCGAGCTGCCACAGCTCGTTCTCGATGAAATCGTAGCGATGATGAGCCGCAATCGGCGTGTAGCGCGGCAGCACCTCGGCTAGCGCGCCGCGACCGATTCCGACCCACGGGTGCGCGCGCATCAGGGGAATGGCCGACGCCCACACCGTCGCACGCGTGGCGGCGATGCCCACATCATCGACAGCGTCGGTCGGCCGAAGGCGGGACCACAGCCCGGCCCCGCCGACCACCATGCCAAGGAGCAGCGCTGCCACGACGGCCTTGGCCGCCACACGCGCCCGGCCACCTTGACGCCACAACGATCCCAGCACCACGACCTGAACCAGCACGCCGACCAGCACCGCGCCGCGCGACGCGGTGGCGAAGAGCGCCACATTGCCGCCGAGGCCGAGCAAGAGGATTGCGATCCGCCGCTCACTGCGTGCCTCCATCGCACGCGCCCCCACGCTCCACACCAACGGCAAGATCGCCGCCAACAGGGCCCCGAGATGGTTGGCGTTGCGCAACGGTGCTGACAGCCGCGAGCTGGTTGACAGCGTCGCCAACCAACGCATCCGCCAGCCGGCCGCAGTCAGGATGCCGAGCGCGACCACCACCATCACCAAGCCCAAAAGGCCCGCGCGCAGCCATCTACGCCCGTCGCTGCGTCGCGCGACCTCGACCGCCAGCAATGACGCTGCTGCCGCGCCGAAGACCCGCGCCGTGGCCTGCCAGGTCAGCGACGGATCCACTGCCAACGGCCGCCAGCCGTGCCCCGCGTCCCCCAGCACGAGGTCGACGAGATGCGTCGACTCCGACGACAACACGGCGCGCAGCGCATGCGGCAACGGCACGAGCTGGACAAGGCTGAGCCCGCCCAACACCAACGCCGGCATCGCCCATGGCGTCGCTGGCCGGCTACCCCGCAGCCACACCCAGCCGAGCGCCAGCCCCATCACGAGTGCCCACAGCGCCGACGCCGGCGGCCGCGGTGCGCCGGCCAACATGACGCCGGCGATGAGTGCGGCCATGAGCGCCACCGTCGCGACCATCACTTGTGACGACGACTTCAACGGCTACCGTGGCGGAACGGGACGCCACTCGAGCGCGCCGAGCCGGTCGAGCTCGTCGAGAAACGCGCGGACGTCGGTCGCGACCGCGTCGCGTTCAGCGCCGAACTCGCCGGCCACGACGTCGACGATACGCTCGGTGCTGTGTGCGCCATCGCAGAGGCTCCAGACCCGCGCCCCGACGAGGTTGAGGCCGAGAAGCTCTTTGCCGTCGATGTTGAGCAGCACCGTCTCGCCGTCGATGGTCTGCCAGGCCATGGAGAGCGCCCGTTCCGGCAGGCGATCACCTTCAGATGACACGGAGCCTCACCAGCGATCGTGCCTCACGCACCCCAGCGGCGATCTCCCGCGCCTCGGCAATCCGGCAAGACTCTGCGGACGGCTGCAACATCGCCCCATCCTCGACGAGCGCCACCGCCAGACAGCGTGCGCAGTAGCCTTGCTGTCCGCACCCCTGACAGCCACCCTCCATCGACGCCCAGGTGATGCTCCGCAACTGGTCGAGAAGTGGACCGCCGGCCCACAGCGTCGCGAACGGCGTGTGGCGCAAATTGCCAATCGCCGTCGGCCACTGACCGCAGGGAAAGACCTCGCCGGTGGCGGCTACCTTCACCGTGCGACGACCCACCACACAGGGCGCTTCGTCCGCGGACGGCGGCGGCGGCAGCTCTTTGGGCAGCCCAACCGCGGGATGACGCATCGCCGCTGCCAGCTCCGCTGTGCCTGCGCGCATCGCCAGCGGTGCCTGATTGCCGTCGAGCCGCGGCTTGACGAAGGGGTCGAGCTTGAGCGGCGTGCCGAGCCGCTTGGCGAGCCGACCAAGGGCCTCGACCTCGTCGGCGACCACGCCGAGGAGCGGCGCTTTCAAGGCCACGTTGACGCCCGCCCGTCGCAGATAGAGGATGCCGCGCAAGGTGCGGCGCAGCGATCGGGGCCGCTGGGTCACGAAGTCGTGCGCGGCGGCGTGGGTGCCGTACAGCGACACCTCGACGGCCATGGGGCGCAGCCGGGCGATTTCGGCGGCCAGCGCACGGGTGATGCGGGTGGCGTTGGTGAACAAGCGCAAGGCCATTCCCCGTCGCCGGGCATGCCGCGCGATCTGCAACAGGTCCTTGCGCAGGAAGATCTCGCCGCCGGTGATCGTCAAAAAGAGCGTGCCAGCGTCGGCCAGCTGGTCGACGACAGAGAGCGCCTCGGCGGTGGTCAGCTCGGGCGGAGGGTGCGCGATATCGAGATAGCAATGACCGCAATCGAGGTTGCAGCGGCCGGTGAGCTCGAACGTGGCCGACAACGGCGCATAGGCGGCCTCGGCGTGCGCAGTCAGTCCGTCGAGGCCGGTCACGACAGCGCCTCGGCGATAAACGGTAAGAACCGCTCCCCGCGCGGACAGCGGGCGCGCACCACCTCGACCGAGGCACACAGCTCGCCGAGGAGCGCGAAGGTCGGCCTGTCCACCGACGGTAGCGGCGCCCAGCGCACGACCTGGGCACTCAAGGCGCGCAGCGCGTCGACCGCCGACAGCAGCTCGATACCAGCTGCGTCCCCATCGGCCGCGTCCAAGATCACCACCCGCCTCAGCGGCACGCAGACCGGACGCTGCCCCCAGTAGGGCGTCGACCACGCCGAGACCGCGTTGCCGCCAATCCCCGCGCCCACGACCGACAGCTCGTCACACGGGCCGCCAAGTGCCGCCGCCACCGTACTCTTGCCCGCGCCCGAACGCCCGGCGAAGACCGTACCGTCGTCGGTGAGCGCGGCATGGAACGGCAGCGCGCCCTGCGCTGGCAGCATGCGCACCAGCGCCAAGCGCACCAGCGCATCCACTGCGCCCAGATCGGGCGCCGACGCGAGCCAGCCGCCGTCGCTGTCTACCGCGCCACACAGCCGCCCCGACAACTGCCAACCGTCGTCGTTTGGCACCACATCCACGCCGTCGCCGCGGTCGATGAGCGCCGAAAACTCGGGTGGCGCGTGCCGGATCTCGAGCACGGCGGCGGGCTCCCATTGCGTCACGAAACCGGCATAACGCATTCGGGTCGCAGCCAGCACCACCGACGGCGCACGCAGCTCCAAAGTCACCCCAGCGATGCCGAGGCGGACAGAGTCGTGACTCACTAGGTGTTGAGCGGCCCGGCCCCGCATTGTCCGCGGTTACCCGGCTGCTTGGCGCAGGACAGGCCGAACGACATCGGCTCGTACGGCTCACGCCAGGTGATACGTGGCCGCTCGTAGGGCGGCTTGGTCGGCGTGGCAGGCTTGTCGTTGGAGCTCCCGGACATGGCGTCAGTATAGCGCGTTGAGCAGAAGGACGCCCAACAAGACGGGCAGACGCCTTCCCAGCCGCCGCAAAGGCCCCAGCCTGCCGACCAGCCAAGACCAAGCTCGACGGCGATGACGGGTCACCCGACCGAGAATCTCGTCGCTGCCGAGCGGCGGATCATCCACGCTGCCGGCGTCGCCGCGCGTGACCACGACTCCATCAGCGACGGAGATCACCCGATGCGCGACGAGCCGCTCACCGCGTTCGGCCAACACGACTTCACCGACGGCCAGCGGCCTCGACCCTACGGGCTCGACCGACAGCACGTCGCCATCGCGCAGGGCCGGCGCCATGCTCCAGCCGGACAGGACGAGCTCCGCCGATTGGCCCGCGCGCAGCGACGCGACGATCCAGCGATCACTGCGCCAGCGATCACTGCGCGTGGGAGCCATCCACCGAGGGTACGTAACATGCCGCCAGGTCACAACCAGCGTGGTACGACTACCGAGTGCATGATCTCGCTTGGGCGGCGGACTGGCTCGTCGGCTCGAGACGTCCTGACCTCCAGGCGGCCGAGCGCGGCCGGCTCGCCGGGCTGGCCCTCCACTCCAGTCGGCTCAGCGAGGCCCACCGGGCCCAGCTTCGCGTTTCCGCCCGTCGAGAAGCGGCTGATCGCGCGCTGGCCGGACGTGAGATGAGCGAGGCGCTACAGGCACTGGTCGACGGGGGCGTGCGTGCCGTCGTCTGGAAGGGACTGGCGGTGGCGCAACGCTGGCCCATCCCGTCCTTGCGTCCAGCAGGCGATCTCGATCTGCTGGTGGAACCGGCCGACCTCGACCGCGCGGCTGCCCTCCTCGCTCCATTTGCCGTCGCTGGGGGCCGTCCGAGCACGCCAAGCCGACTGCGCCCGAGCGCACCTGGTCTCGAGCTCTGGCCCACCGCTGGACGCACGTTGTCGATCGATCTGCAGACCCGCCCGTTCAGGACCGTGGGCTCCCGACTCGACGGTGGCATGCTGCTAAAGCGGTCGACACCCTCGGTCCTCGCCGGCGCTGCATGCCAGGTCCTCGATCCAGCCGACGAGCTCCTCCTCGTCCTGGTCCACGGCGCCAAGCACGGCGCCAGATCACCCCGCTGGGTCCTCGACGGCTGGGCCTTGTCAGCGACGGGAGAAGACATCTGGCGGCAGGCGTGGACGCGGGCTGAGGCGGCCAGCTGCACCCGGCCATTTTTGGCCATGACCGCCCTCCTCGACGCCATCGGGGTGCCGACGCCGACCTGGTTGCCGTCGCCGCCACTGGGCTGGCGACTGCTATGTGATGCGCAGGCTGCACGACAAAGCCGCCCGTTGACTCAGCCCGAGCGGTACTTGGCCGAGGTCCTGTTCGAGCCCGATCTGAGCCAGATCGCACGGCGCTTCGCCGGTGTATTTACACGACTTTTCGCTTCTCGTTTGCCCTCCTGACCCCAATCGGGGTAACTTGGTTACCATGTTGGCTGCCCGCCGTGCCCGCACCCATCTAGCCGACGACATTTTTGGTGCGCTGGCCGCGCAGCTCCTCGCTGGCGAGTGGCCGCCCGGCACGCCGCTCCCGTCGGAGACGACGCTGGCGGCGCGCTTTGTCACCAGCCGCATCACCCTCCGCCAGGCGATCCACCGACTGGCCGACCTCGGCCTCGTGCAAGTGCGGCAAGGCGGCTCGACGCTGGCGCTCGATCCCGAGCAGGCTCTCGATCCGAGAGTCTTCGAGCTCGATCTGCTGCTCGGTCCGCGCTCGGCGCAAAACATCGTCGACGTCACCGAGCGCCAGCTCTTGCAAGGCCACGCCATCTTGCGCCTGGCCGAGCGCCGCGCCGATGCCGCTCAGCTCACCCAGCTCGCCGACATCGTCGAAGACCACGCCGCAGCCGGTGGCCACGCGGACGATGTACCCACCTTCGAAGAGCGCTTCTGGTCAGCCTGCGCCTCCGCCACCGGCAATCGTCTCTACCGTCGAGAAACAGCGTGGTGGTTCGGGCTCTTGCGCATTGCCGACCACATTCGTCATCCGGTGCTCGGCATGCCCGGCGAGCGCATCGCCGTGATGCGTGAGCTGGTGCGCCGCCTGACCACCCGCCAAGACGCCGCGTCGCTGTATCTCACCGTCGTCGAAACCCTGCTCGATCGCTTGCGCACCCATCTGCAGAGTCCCGGGCCACGCCTCGATCCAAGGAGCTCGAAATGAACGCTCGCTACTTCATGCCAGCCATCTTTGCCGTCGCTGTCGGCTGTGCGCCGGCCACACCCACCGGGCCGACCTACTACAAAGACATAAAGCCCCTCGTCGAGCAGCACTGCGCCAACTGTCACTCCCAGGGTGGCATCGCGCCCTTCACTCTCGAGAACTATCTCTCCGCCCTCGACCACAAGATGGAGATCCGCAAGGCCCTGTCCGAAAAGACCATGCCGCCCTGGCAGCCAGGCGCCGGCTGCACCGACTATCAAGGCGACTTCTCCCTCGACGACGCCACCATCAAGACCTTCACCGACTGGGTCGACACAGGTGCCAACGCCGGCAACGAAGCCGACTACAAACCGACCGCGACCTTGGTCCCCGCTGGCCTCACCCGCATCGACCGCTCGGTCCAGCTCTCGGTCCCCTACACGCCCGTCCGCTCGCCTGACGACTACCACTGCTTTCTCATGGACTGGCCCGAGGCTGCGACCTCGTACGTCACCGGATTTCGCGCCACCCCCGGCGACAAACGCATCGTCCACCACGTGATCGCCTTTCTGGCTCCACCAGCCCAGGTCGCGGCCTACCAGGCACTCGACGACGCCGAAGCTGGCCCGGGCTACACCTGCTTCGGCGGCCCCGGCAACGGTGGCTCGCTGGCGCAATGGCTCGGCGCTTGGGCACCTGGCACCGCCGGCGGCGACTTCCCAGCCGGCACCGGGATCGAGGTCGAGGCCGGCTCCAAGATCATCCTCCAGGTCCACTACAACACCTCGGTCCAGCCCCCGGTCCCCGACCAGACCTCCATCGACTTCAAGATCGACAGCACCGTCGAGAAAAAGGCCATCTTGCAGCCATGGACCAACCCGAGCTGGATCAACCAGAAGACCATGACCATCCCCGCGGGGATGCCCAACGTGATGCACAACTGGATTGTCGATCCGATGCTGCCGCTGGCCTACGTGACCAAGGGTCTCGTCGCTGTCGACCAGTCGTTCACCATGCATACCTCCGGCCTCCACATGCACACCCGCGGCACCTCGGCGCGCCTCGACATCCTGCGCGCCGACGGGACGAAGGAGTGTCTGCTCGATCTGCCGCGCTGGGATTTTCACTGGCAGGGCGGCTATGCCTTTACCAACGCCAAGACCTTCAACCCCGGCGACATGCTCTCTCTCGAGTGCCACTGGGACAACTCCAAGGGCACCACCGACGTGAACTGGGGCGAAGGCACTGGCGACGAGATGTGCCTCGGCAGTTTCTACATCACGCACTGACGCCGATGTCGCAGTGTTGCACCCTCAGCCCAGGTAACTCGGGCTCTTCTCGTCGTGCCCGAATCTTGCTTGGTCACGTGACATGAGGCCCTTTGGATTTTTCTGCGCCGTGCTTCTCCAAGCCTGCTGCGACACGCCCAACATCAGCTCGAATCCGGACGCCAGCGTCAGCTGTGGTGCGGCCGAGATCGCATCCGCCGCCGCCGCGCCCAACGGCGGCTACGACCGCTGCGACAACACCTGCCGTCGCCCAGGTGGCATCATCTGCGCCAATGGCACCGGGATGGATCGCTGCCCGGCCGACGACGGCATCAATGACTGTGACTGCTATGGTGGCACCGGCAGCTGGGCCTGCACCCACGTCGGCGTGCTCGACGGCGGCACCGGGGTGGTCCGCTGCCACACCTCCGGCGAGTGTAGCGGCGGCACCTGTGTCTTCGACATCGATCCCAGAGAGACCCTGGGTCGCTGCTCACACAAGCACTGACCCACGGCCGCTGTTCCGGGCCATAGCCGTCGACAAAGACGCTCGGCGGGCGCCCTCATCAGCGGCGGTTCGTCGACGCTGACAGCGAGTCGGTGATCATCTGGCAGTTGCCGAGGCCGCAGGCCGTCTTGTAAGTCGCTCGCCGGCCGCAGCCTCGTACGCCGAACGTGGCGTTGCGTGCGCCCATGAAAGCCATGTCCTCGCTCAGCTCGCGGATCTCGAGCTGGTCTTCTCGACAGTCGAGATCGAACACTGCCTGCGCGAGCACTTTGTCCATCGCCTTCTGACGAACATCTCCGACGGTGGCGCAGCCTGCCACAGCCGCCAACAGCACGACCCAGCTCCATTTGAGGCGCATGAACCCATCCCTTTCGCGCCCCGCAATGGACGCGAGCTGGGGACATTGCAGCGCGTATGCCAAGAGAAACTCCGCGCCCCGCGTGGGTCGCGCCAACGCTTTGTCCGGCATCCGTCCATGCCCGTCCGGCAGCCGGACAAAGCACCGCCAAAAACCCAATGGGCGACGGGCGCGCCGCCGTCACCTGCCGTCCGAGATCCGGACAGCCCACCCGACCCGTTGCCCGCACCGCCGACGGCACTTGACCCTCGGCCGCGTTCGCGGTCCGATGACGGCTCATGGTTGCCGCCTCGATCCCCTACATCATCCACTGCAGCATCGGTGAGCCGTCGGAGGTTCCCCTCCTCGGCTACGCCCATCTGCGCCCCCCAGCGACGCTGGTCGGGCGCGAGCTGCCGATGGAACGCATCACCCGCGCGGTCTCCCGGCTCATCGACCCGGCGGTGATCGTGCTCGCCGACGCCGGCTGCGGCAAGACGGCGGTGGTGCACTTCTGGGCGACGGAGGTCTTGTCCGGCCGGATCCCGGCGCTCGTCGGCTACGAGGTGGCCCAGCTCGACATTCCCGGCATCCTTGCCGACATCGTGCTCGGCAAGATCGGCACCGCTGCCGTCGAGGATTCGCTGCAGAAGGCGGCGAAGCTGGAAAAGACCATTCTCGTCATCGACGATTTTCATCTACTGGCCGGGCAGCCAGGTTATGGCGTCACGCCGCTCGTCAACGACATGGTCGCCTGTTTTCGGCCACTGCTCTTGCAGGGTCAGCTGCGCGCGGTCTTTACCGCCGTCCCCAAAGAGTTCGAGTCCAAGATCGGCACCGACCCCGTGCTGACCCGGCGCGCGACGCTTTTGTACATGGAGGAGCTGTCGGGCGAGCCGTTGCGCAAGGTGATTCGCCTGGCGGCGAAGCCCGTCGAGGCGCATCACCAAGTGACCATCACCGACGACACGCTGGAGCAGGCGGTGCAGACATCCTGTGAGCCAGCCATGGGCTACCGGCCGCCAGCGTCGGCAGTGCGGTTTCTCGACGACGCTTGTGCGTGGGCGCGGGCGCGCGGCGACAAAGACGTGCTCCCCGAGGCGGTCAAAGAGGCGGCGCGCAGTCACTCCGAGGCGGCGGTCGGCTGGGATCGGCCGCGGCTGCGTGCGCTCGAGAGTGACCTCGGCAAGCGCGTGCTCGGTCAGCTCGAAGCGGTCAAAGCGGTGGCGCGGCGCATCCGGCTCACCAAGCTGCAGCTCGACCGCAAGCCGGAACGTCCGGATGGCGTCTTCCTGTTTCTCGGCCCGTCCGGCGTCGGCAAGACGGAGCTGGCCAAGGCCCTGGCACAGTCGCTGTACGGCGATCTGTCGCGCCTCGTTCGTATCGACATGTCGGAGTACGCCGAACAGCACGAGTACGCCAAGATGATCGGCTCGCCGCCCGGCTACCTCGGCTACGGCGAAGAGGGTCACCTCACCGGTCCCGTGGCCAAGCTCGGCCACGCGGTCATCTTGTTCGACGAGGTCGAAAAGGCGCATCAGAACTGTCACAGACTGATGCTCCAGCTCTTCGACGAAGGCGTGCTCACCGACGGTAAAGGCAAGCGAGTCGATTTTTCGCAATGCGTGGTCATCATGACCTCCAACATCGGCCGCGATCTGTGGGCCGACGAGAAAAACGGGCTCGGCTTTGCCACCGCGGTGTCGCCGCAAGAGCCGAGCGCCAAGGCGGTGCTGGACTATCTGCTGAAGTCGCTACCTTCCGAGTTCGTCAACCGCGTCGACGATCTGGTGCCATTCCGCACCTTCAGCCGCGCCGACATGCTGCCCATCGCCGCCAAGATGATGAAGGAAGAGCAAGAGCGCTGGAACGTCCGCGGCAAGAAGCTGGTCTTCGACGATGCGCTGGTCAGCCTCCTCGTCGACACCGGCTACAACGCACGCCTCGGCGCACGCCACTTGCAACGCAATCTCGAGAAGCTCGTCAGTCAGCAGATGTCCGAAGCCGCCTGCCAGGACGACTGGCCGGAGGTGTCGACGGTGAGCCTGCAAGTGTCGGGCGAGAACGTCACCCTCGGCTTCAACGTCTTGCCATGAGCGAGCGCGCTCAGAGTCGCTCCTGGCGCAAACATCTGTTTTCAGTGCGTGGCTCGGTGGTGAAGGAGATCCTGCCGCGGGTGGCCATCACGGCGACGGCAGCCATCATCGTGGTGGTCTTGCATCATTATTTTCGCAGCATGCAGATCCCCGACAAGCCGCACGCGCTCGTCGGTGCGGCGCTGTCGCTGTTGCTGGTCTTCCGCACCAATGCGTCCTACGACCGCTTCTGGGAAGGCCGCAAGCTCTGGGGCGGCATCGTCAACACCTCGCGGAATCTGGGCCGCGGATCGATCCTGTATCTGAAGGCCGATTCGGCTTTGGTGCGCCAGCTGGTGATGTGGGGGACGACGTTTCCCTACGCGCTGACTCGCCTCCTGCGCCGCGAAGCGCCGTCGCTGGGACCGGCCACCGACGAGCTGCCCGCTCTCGACGTCGCCGAGGTCTGCGCCGCCCAGCATCCGCCGCTGGCGGTCACCGTGCGCATGTCGCGCCTCATTGCGGAAGCCGAGGAAAAAGGCCTCATCGATCGCTTCACGCGCCTCCATCTGGAGTCGCTGGTGCAGCTCCTCGTCGACAACATGGGCGCTTGCGAGCGCATCCTCAACACGCCCTTACCACTGGCCTACGCCGTCCATCTCCGACGGGCGCTGATCATTTTTTGCCTCAGCTTGCCGTTCGCCCTCATCGAAGGGTTTGGCGTCTGGACCATCCCGGTGTCGATGCTGGTGAGCTACATCTTCTTCGGCATCGAGGAGATCGGCGTGGAGATCGAAGACCCGTTTGGTACCGATCCCAATGACCTGCCGCTCGAGCAGTTCTGCGCCAACATCGAACGCAACCTGCGCGGCCTGCTGTAAAGCTCGCGCACCGTCGACCAGATGTCGGCGCCGATAGGGATCAGTAGCGGTAGAGGCCGACCACTTCGGAGCTGACGCCGTTGTCGAAGGTCACGCGGGCGCAGTTGGCGGTGGCGTGCAGCGAGCCTTTGGTGCCGAGGAGGCCTTGCAGATCGTCGTAGCGGTTGGGTTTGGGGGCGTAGTCCCAGACGTAGATGATGGGGTAGGTGTTGACCATCGGGTCGGCGCCGAAGGGAAAGACGATCCCCCGGGTATCGGTGGTGGCGGAGTGCGTGTAGTCGGTGGTGTGGCGGATGACGAGCTTGGGCGTGCCGCTCGCCTGAAACAGGATGAGGTGGGTGGTCATGTTGAAGTTTTTGTAGTCGGTGACCACGCCGCCCGAATAGGTGAGGAGCGAGCGCATCATGACGGTGGGCGTGCCCCATGGGCCGCAAGTGCTGGCGGTGGCGCCGGTGCAGGCGCGGGTGCGTTCGTAAAGGCTGGCGTCGGCGAGCTTCATGCGGGTGGCGCTGGCGAGGACGGTGATGGCGTCGGTGGCGCTGAGCGCTGGGCCGGTGCAGCTGCCGGGGTCGAAGGGGTCGTTGCTGACGGCGAGGTCGGGCGGCAGCGTGAGGTCTAGTGGCGTGGTCATGTCAACGACGCGGAGGTCGGGCTGGGCTAGGTCGGGGTGCGCAAGGTCGGGCAGCGCGAGGTCGGGCGTCGTCGAGAGATCCGATATTGGATCGGGCGTTACCAGATCCGGCACAGGCATGCCGAGGTCGGGCGTCGCGAGGTCGTGGGCGACGGTCAGATCCGAAACGACGTGAGTGAGATCGAAGCCGACTGCGGCGTCGTCGATGGTGCCCGACGGACTACAGGCGACCAGAAAGAGCGAAACGAAAAGGGCGTCGCGACGGATCACAGTGTCGAAGCATACGACGGAACAGATAGCGCCTTCCTAGGGGACACAGGAGACATCGGCTGGGTGGGTCAAGCAGTAGCCGTAGCTACCTTGAGGTCGCGGCAGGTTCGGGTCGCGATCGAAGTGCACCGCCAGCTGTTGGCTCGCTCCGTTGCTGCACAGCGACGGACAACCGGCATTCTGCACCAAGCGCCAGCACGGCAGAGCGCCGCCGGAGGTGCATGCCGGCACTGGCGTCACCACGGTCTCGCCAGTGTCGACGGCTTGCTCGTCGAAAAAGGTGCAGTCGGGCTGCGACGCATCTACCAACGGCGCCGAGATGCAACTCGATTGCGTCTGCGCGTCGAGCCGCTTGAACAGTCCGTCGAGCGCGGAGCTTTGGTCGTCGTCGCAGACCGAAAGCTGTAGCTGATCCCTCACCGACTTCACCAGCGCGTCGAGTCGGATGGCAGGCTCGGCATGGCGGACGGGATTGTTCGGGCTCACGCACGACGGCGCCATTCGCGCCACACAGCTCGACGACAGAGGCGAGCAAGGGGTGATCGGCCAGGAGTCAGGCACGCCCAGCACCGATGAGACGGGTGAGGTGGGCCCGGCCAGGCTCACCATCGCCACTTGCGTGGGATCGAGCTTGGCCCCGCCTCTCGCCGACGTCTTGTCGAAAAAGTTGATGTAGCGATCAATCGAGAACAGGCCCAACGGATCGCGTCCGGCTGGCCTGGCGTCGGAGATGGGCCCCGAATCGGCGAAGGGCATCGGCTGCGCTGGGTTGCTGTAGACGACGCCGGCGCGCGTGCAGCGATAGATGTTGGGCGGGCCGACGTCGGCATCTTCGGCTCGCGAAAAGAGGTTGCTGTTGGCGTCGGCGGAACAGTCTTCCTGGTCGGTGACGAAGACGATTTCGAGAAGCGCGTTGGGCCGCAAGAAGCCCTGATTTTCCGCCAGCGAAGTGCCGGATTGGATGGCTTGGTAGGCCGCCTCGAGCGGCATCGGATAGGGACAGCCTTCGTGACCCACCGACGCCATGCAGGTCAGGGTGGCGAGCAGATCCGACGCATTGCTGACCGGTTTACCGTCGCTGTCTTGCATAAGTTGGTTGTACTGGAGGAAGGCGTGGCCCGTCGGGCCGAAGCAACTGGAGGGAGCGGCTTTGCCGACCGCTTGGAATCTGGCGCCCCGGCCGCCCGGCCTGCATGCGCCGACCACCGTTGGGCCTGCGCCGAGATCGGTGGTGATGACGCCAATGTGATAATCGGCGGCGCGACTGGTGCCGACATTGGCCTCGAGCCTTTTCACCCAGCCGGCCAGCGACGATAAAAAGGCGCTTTGTTGCGCTGCCATGGCCGGCGAATCGTCGATGACGAACATCAGATCGACCGATTTGGCAGACTCGTTGACGACAACCAGCGACGAATTTGCCTCCGGCCGCAGCTGGATTTGGTTGCAGCCAGCAACGAAGGTGCCCGTCCCGCCGAGGAACTGTCCGTTGATCAAACCTACTTGTGCATCGATTTGGACGTCCACGCGATAGGGCATGCCGATCCACTGCGACGAAAAAGGCAGCGTCGTGGTGACATGCCGCTGGCCGGGCTGATGCGGGATGATGACGCTGGTGCCCTGGAACGCGCCGGAGAGCCAGACCTGGAAAGGGCCGTCATTGATGTGGTCGTCCGGTAAGGAGATGTCGACGAGGAGCGTATGGTCGTCACAGACGGTGCAGCCGGTCAATAAGACGAAGACGAAGAGGAGGCGCATTGCGCCGCTCAACAGCAAGTTGTGGGCCGTCGGAAATCCACCTCCTTCGGGCGAGGGTGCCAACCAGGTTGGCGGAGCTGCCAACTCAAAACAGCGTCGTCTGGACGGGAGGTTGTAAACAGTTTACGTCGTCGTGGGCGACGGAGTTGACGCGCTCGGAGACGGGGGTGGCTTCCAGCAGCGACGGCGACGCCGGCACGAGCAGGTTCGATGAGCCAGTGGCGAGCCAGGTGCGACCGCGCTCAGCGTCGAGGATAGCCGGCATGCGGTCGTGGACGGCGCGCACCAGGTCGTTGGCGGGGACGGTGAGGATGACGAAGCTGGGGCCATGCTCCGTCGGGTGATAGAGGCCGGCGAAGGTCATGAGCTGGCGGTCGGGACGGTGGAACCAAATCGGCTGGCGCTGTTTGCGATCGCCGCGCCATTCATAAAAGCCGTCGGCCGGGACGAGGCACGGCTGTGCTGACCGCGGCTTGCCGGCGCGCTCGGAGCTGGCCAGCCGCTCGGTGCGGTAGTTGATGAGCGCCACACCCCAGCCCCAGCGACCGCGCTCCAGCCGGCGACCTCCCTCGTCGACCAAGACCCAAGTGTCGTCGGTGGGCGCGAGATTGAAGCGCGGACGGTGCAGCTCTTTGTCGGCCGCCTCGACCTCGGCATCGAGAAGGTCGGCCAGCTCGTCGACCTTTTCCACCGTCAGCGTGTAGCGCCCGCACATGACTCTGAGTGTAGCTCTGTCACACCTTGCTGCTAGTGTTGGCCCGTGAAGCTGGTCCACGCCGCAGATCTGCACCTCGACAGCCCCTTGCGCGGGCTCGATCGCTATGACGGTGCGCCGGTGGACCAGTTCCGCAACGCCACGCGTTTGGCGATGGAGAATCTGGTCGCGCTCTGCCTCGAGGAAGAGGTGGCCATGTTGCTGCTGGCTGGCGATCTGTACGACGGTTCCTGGCGCGACTACCGCACTGGACTCTTCTTCTCCCAGCAGATGTCGCGCCTCAGGGCCGGTGGGGTCGAGGTGGTGCTCATCCGCGGCAACCACGACGCCGAGAGCACGGTGCACAAGAACCTGCCGTTGCCGGACAACGTGCGCGAGCTGTCGCCGAAGCGTCCAGAGACGGTCCTGTTCGAGTCGCTGGGCCTCGCAGTGCATGGCCAGAGCTTTGCGCAGCGGGCGGTCACCGACGATCTGGCCGACCGCTATCCGGCGGCCGTGTCGGGCTTGTGCAACATCGGCCTTTTGCATACCTCAGCGACGGGGCGCGACGGCCACGATGCCTATGCGCCTTGCAGCGTCGAGACCCTGCGTAACAAGGGCTACGACTACTGGGCGCTCGGCCATGTCCATGCGCGGGAGGTGTTGTCGACGGAGCCGTGGATCGTCTTTCCCGGCAATCTACAGGGGCGCCACGCGCGCGAGACGGGGCCCAAGGGCGCCACGCTGATCACCGTCGACGGAGGGCGCATCACGGGCGTCGAGGCGCGTGCCTGCGATGTGGTGCGTTGGTCCCAGCTTGTCGTCGACGCCACGGGTGCCGAAGATCTCGACGCCATCGCTGACCGGGCGCGGGCGGCACTCGAGAGCGCGGTCGCTGATGCCGACGGGCGGCTGCTGGCGGCGCGCCTCGTGGTCAGTGGACGCAGCGTGGCCCATGCCCGCATCGAGGCCGAGCCGGTCGCGTTCGAGGCGCGGCTACGTGCGCTGGCGGCCGATGTCGGCGACGGGGAACGCGTCTGGCTGGAGAAAGTCCGGCTGCGCACCGCGGGCGAGCTCGACTTTGACGGCGCCGCCGACCGCGACGATGTCGTTGGTGAGCTGGTGCGTGCACTGAGGGCGCTGCCTTCCGATCCGGCGATGTGCGCCGAGCTGTGTGGCGATCTGCGCGAGCTTGGAGCCAAGCTGCCGCCAGAGCTGCGCGACGGGCCCGATAGCCTGCGCCTCGACGATCCGAATTTGGTGGCCAGCCTCGCTGACGAGCTCGAGCAGCTCCTCCTGCCGCGCCTTCTCGGCGCCCTGCCCCGCACACGTCAGCGGCCGGACGAGCCGTGATCTTTCTCCGTCTCGATCTGCGCGCGTTTGGCTCTTTCTCCAACGTCAGCCTCGATTTTTCGGCGCGGCCGCAGTCGCTGCACGTCGTCTATGGGCCGAACGAAGCCGGCAAGAGCACCACGCTACGCGCGGTGCGGTCGCTGCTCTACGGCATCGATCAAAAGACCACCGACGGCTACTTGCACAAGCTGCCCGACCTGCGCGTCGGCGGCCGTCTCTCCGACGGGACCGAGGAGCTGGAGCTCATCCGGCGCAAGGGCCAGAAGAACACCCTGCTCGGTGCCGACGGCACCACGGTGGTCGACGAGGTCGTGTTACGCAGATTTCTCGGTGGCGTCGGCAAAGAGCAATTCGACACCATGTTTGGCCTCGACCATCAAACATTGCGCGACGGGGGCGAGGCCTTGTTGCGCGCCGGGGGCGAGCTCGGCGAGAGCCTCTTCGATGCGGCGCTTGGTGGCGCGGTGCTGCACGAGGTGCTGGGCGCGCTCAAGGCCGAGGCGGAGGAGCTGTTCACGCCCCAGGCCCACAATCGGCACCTCAACAAGGCGCTCAAGGAGTTTGACGAGGCCAAGAAGGCGGTCAGAGACGCGCAGCTCGCGCCCGAATCCTACGTCAAGCAGGAGAAGCACCTCTCCGAGCTGAGCGAGCAGAAGAACGAGCTCAAGCGGCGCATCCCGACGGTGGAGGTCGAGCTGCATCGCCTGCGGCGCGCGCAGAAGACGCACCACCATGTGCTGGCGCGACGTCGCGCCGTCGACGAGCGGACCCGGCTTGGCGTGGTGGTGCCGGTCGGCATCGGCGTCGCCAAGGAACGAGAAAAGGCCGAGCGTCGCCTCGAAGACGCGCGGCGACGAGAAGCGCAGTTATCCGCGCAGCTCAGCGGCCAAGAGCTGACGCGGTCGGCGCTGCCCGAGACCGAGCCTCTGTTGGCCTCCAGCGACGAGCTCGAGACGCTGCGAGACCGGCTCGCCAACCACAAGAAGGCGGAGGCCGACCTCGCCCGGCGACGCGGTCAGGCGGCCGAAAAGCGGGTGCAGATCGAAGCGCTGCACGCCAAGCTCGGCGACATCCGACCTGCGCAGCGTCTCGACGAGGCCACGCAGACCCGCTTGGCCGTGCTGAGCGGCCGCCATGGCAGCGTGCGCGACGCCGTACAGCGCGCGGTTGCCGATCAGCGTGGCGTCGCTGAGCGACGCCGACTGTGTGCGGAGGAGCTGGCCAGTCTGCCGCCTGCATGCGATCCCAGCGCGCTCGAGGCGGCGCTCGACGCTGTCGAGGCGCGCGCAGATCTGTCGGGGCGCGTCACCGATCTCGCGCGTCAGATTGCCGATCTAGAGGAGCGCGCCGCCCAAAGGTTGGCGGCGCTCGGCCTCTCTCTGTCGCTGGCCGCCGCGTCCAGGTTGGCGGCTCCATCCGAGAAGGAAGCGCGGGCTGCAGTCGACGAGACCGATCGTCTACGCCAGGAAGAGCGCAAGTTGCAAGAGAACCTGGAAGAGGTCGCCAGCCAACGCGCCGACTCCCAGAGCAAGCTCGCCGCGCTGCAGATGGAGGGTGCGGTGCCGAGCGAGGAAGACCTGACGCTGGCGCGGGCCTCACGGGATGGCCTCATCGAGGCGGCGCTTGCCGGGCCGCGTCGCGATGGGGCCCGGGCCAGCGACGACGTGATCGATGTCGTCGCCGTGGTCGGGGCGGTACGCGCTGCCGACCTCATCGCCGATCGACTGCGACGCGAGGCCCATGCGGTGGCCGAGCGGGCGCAGCTCGTGACCGAGGAGCGCCGCTTGGCCGATAAAGCCTCCCGGCTCGACGAGCGACTGGGCCAGGTGCGCGTTGCCGCCGAGCGCCATGCGGCCTCCATCTTGGCGCGCTGGTCGGTGGTGCCGTTGCCGTCGGGCAGTCGCACCGCGGCGGAGCTGTTGGTCACAGCCGAGCGCCTGGCTGCCCTGCCAGCGCTGGCCGAAGAGCTGGCCGAGCGGCGCCGGCTGCATCGGTCGCTCGTCGAGGAACGCTCGACGCTGGGCACCGCGCTG
>Ga0123336_10001983_pt1 | contig 18154 bp, 14 predicted proteins | sample SSSSmetaG_FD_96466 | JGI IMG/M metagenome (GOLD analysis project Ga0123336, IMG submission 96466) | Glacier valley bacterial and archeal communities from Borup Fiord, Nunavut, Canada, to study Microbial Dark Matter (Phase II) - ​SSSS metaG | ecosystem: Environmental > Aquatic > Freshwater > Ice... | reverse complement strand
TGGCCGCGCTCAGGATCAGCCGACCCGGTGCCTGATAGACCTGGTTGCCCTCGGCCCGCGCCGTGACAATCAGCCGGTAGGTGCCCAGCAGGTTGGCGGGGAGGGTCGGCACTGCCGCCGGGGTCGCCGTCCCGCTGGGGGCCACGCGCGCCGTCGCCGTGGCTGCGTCTGCCCCCGCCAGGGCGGTGATGGTGGCGTACACGGCGGTCGCTGGGTCTGCGGTGGGCGCGACCGGGACGGCAGTCAGCGGCGGAGCCGTCGTCGCGGCCAGGGTCGGGACGAGGGTTGCGGCTAGGGTTGGGGCCGCTGTTGTTGCTGCGGTTGGGCCCACCGTCGAGGTAGGCCGCAACGCGCCGTCTGGTGTGACGGGAGGGCCGTTATCACAAGCCGCTAGCAGCAGCAGCAGCGGTAACAATCGCCAACGCGGGCGCAGGATGGGCATAGATAGCCTTTGCCGATACTGCAAAAATGCAAGGGACACAAAACCTGGGCTTTGCGTCCCTTGCGTCTCTGCGGTGCGAAAGCGCGACTAGCCGCGTTGCGCGTAGCGGCTTGCCACTTCGTCCCAGTTGACCGTGTTCCACCACGCAGCCAAATAATCGGGCCGGCGGTTCTGGTACTTCAGATAATAAGCGTGTTCCCAGACATCACAGCCGAGGATGGGGTGGTGGCCGTCCATCAGCGGATTGTCCTGGTTGGGGGTCGAAGCCACCGTCAGCCCGCCGCTCGCGTCGGCAATCAGCCACGCCCAGCCGGAACCGAAGCGCGTGGTGCCGGCAGCATTAAACTTCTCCTTGAAGGTATCGAAACTGCCGAAGGCGCGGTCAATCGCCGCCGCCAGTTCGCCTGTTGGCGTGCCGCTGCCGTGCGGCCCCATCAGCTTCCAGAAGAGGCTGTGGTTGTAGTGCCCGCCGCCGTTGTTGCGGACCGCCGTGCGCGCCGCTTCCGGCACCTTGTCCAGGTTCCGCATCAGGTCGTCAATCGACATATTCGCCAGCTCTGGGCTGTTTTCGAGCGCCTTGTTCAGGTTGGTGACATAGGTTGCGTGGTGCTTGTCGTGGTGGATTTCCATCGTGCGCGCATCAATATGCGGTTCGAGCGCGTCAAACGCATAGGGCAGCGCGGGTACTGTAAAGGCCATGGTGTCTACCTCTCTCTCTACTACAGACCGGGATGGGGCCCCGGCCCGACCGAAACTCGATACTAGGGACTGTGCAAGAATCGTTCCCATGCAACGGGGCCGCCGAACCTCACCCCCCAACCCCCTCTCCTAAAGGGAGAGGGGGAGCAAGTGCTGCTGACCTCGTAGGCGACGATGTGCCCTCACCCCCCAACCCCCTCTCCTAAAGGGAGAGGGGGAGCAAGTGCTGCTGGCCTCGTAGGCGACGATGTGCCCTCACCCCCCAACCCCCTCTCCTAAAGGGAGAGGGGGTTGGGGGGTGAGGGCGCACTACCGGTTGACAATGCGCCTACGCCACGCATATAATCGCCGGTAGGTGACGCAGGCGGAATAGGGGAGGCAGACGGCGATGAGGAGAGGCCACAGACGCTTGGCGTGGGGGCGCGGGTTGGGGCTAGCGCTGCTGCTGGCCGGGCTGCTCGCCGGCCCCAGCGGCCCGGTAGGCGTGCAGGCGAATCGGCCCGCCGCGCAAACGCCACTGACCGTGCAGGGGGCGAATACTCCTGTCGTCGGCGGCTACAGCGCGGAAGGCGGCGGTACGCGCATCGAGAGCCGCATCCTGAGCCTAGCGCCGGGCCAGACCAGCGCCGTCTACCTGTCGGCTCCAGTGCGTGCGCCGCTTGATTTTAGCGATGTGGCTCCCTTCTGGGACACGCCGCTGCCCGACCCCAATAATCCTGCCGACTCCAACGCGGTGCGCGTCGAAGTCCGCACCGGCTCCGACGGCCAAAGCTGGACCGCTTGGCAGCCTAGCGATCTGGAAGACATTACCGACCCGCGCGACCCGATTACGCGCACCTATGGCAGCCCCATCGGTGTGGCGCAAGATGTGCGGACGCACCGCTACGCCCAGGCCCGCATCACGCTGGCCGCCGCGCCCGACCGCCCCGCGCCGCAACTCGCCAACCTCACTTTCGCCTTCATTGATGGGGGGGTGACCCGCGACGTGCCGGTTGCGGCGGTGGCCGGGGGGCCGCCGCCGGTCAAGCCCGCCGTCATATCGCGTAACGCCTGGGGCAGCCCTGATGGCGAGGGCAGCCCGCAATGGACCCCGGAATACCGCCGGGTCAGCCATATCATTGTTCACCACACCGAGACCACCAACAGCGACGGCGACTTTGCCGCTCGCGTGCGCTCGATTTGGTATTTCCATACTTTCACCCGTGGCTGGGGCGACATCGGCTACAACTACCTGATTGACCCGCGCGGCAACGTCTACGAGGGCCGCGCCGGGGGCGACGATGTGGCGGCGGGCCACGCCTACCCCTTCAACTATGGCAGCCTCGGCGTGGGGCTGCTCGGCAACTTTGATGCCGTCGCGCCCTCGTCGGCCATGCGCGACAGCCTGATCAAACTGCTGGCGTGGCAGACCGACCGGCGCAGCATTGACCCGCAGGGCACCGGCACGTTCACCGGCGCGCTGGATTGCGGCGGCAGCGCCATGCTCACCCGCCCCAATATCGCCGGCCACCGCGATTTTCGCGGCAGCGGTTGCGGCAAAACGTTTAATGACAAAACCTGCCCCGGCGCGTATGCCTACGCCCTGCTGCCGACCATCCGCGCCGCCTTGGGCCAGGGACTGCCGCCCTACCGTGCCGTGTTCGAGTCGCAGGTCACACCGCCGAGCATCGCGCCTGGCGCGGTCGCCAACGCCACGCTGGTCGTGCGGAACGGCGGCAGCTTCGTCTGGCCGCGTGGGGGGCCGAACCCGGTCCGTCTGGGTTACCGCTGGTATAACCTGGACGGCAGCTTGGTGCCATCCGTCGCCGACATCCGCACCGAAATCCCGAACGATATGGCCTACGGCGCACGGGCGACCATCGTGGCCCGCGTGCGTGCGCCGGCCGGCGCCGGGATCTATGAACTGCGCTGGGACATGGTGCATGAACTCAAGACGTGGTTCGAGGAGGCCGGTTCCACGGCGGTGCATCTGCGCGTGACCGTCGCCGGCAGTGACACCGTGCCGCCCACCGCGCGCGTGCAGGCGCTAGCGCCCTATCAAGACACAGCCCAGTTCACCGTGCGGTGGAGCGGCAGCGACGAGCCGGGCGGTTCCGGGCTGGCAACCTATGATGTGCAGGTGCGGACCGGCCCCAACGGCGGCTGGGTTGACCTGTTGGCGACGACGACGTTGACCCAGACGACCGTCAACGGCCTGGACGGCCAAACGTATGCTTTCCGCGTCCGCGCCCGTGACCGTGCCGGCAACCTCGGCGCCTATCCTGCCGCGCCCGACACGCTGACGACCGTCGCCACCCGCCCGCCGGCCTTGCTGATCCGCAGCCCCGCCAACGGCGCACACGTCCCGCCCGGTGCGTTGACCGTCAGTGGTGCCAGTGACCCTGGCGCGTTAGTGCTGGTCAATGGCGCCGCTGCGACTGTAGACCCCAACGGCGCATTTCGGGCCACGCTGATCGCTGTCGGAGCCGACTTGCCGATCACGGTGGAGGCGCAGGGCCCCAGCGGCAAGGCCACGCGGCAGACCGTGCTGGTGACGGTGGCCGGCCGCTACAGCGATGTGGGTGGCGACTACTGGGCCTACGATGCCATCGAATACTTGAGCAACCTCGGCGTGGCGCACGGCTATGCCGACGGCACCTTCCGCCCGCAAGCGCCGATCAGCCGGGGCGAGTTTCTCACCCTGGCCGTGCAGGCGCTGCACTGGCCGCTGACGCAGCCGACCACAGATCGCTTCACTGACGTGCCTGCGGCTAACCCCGCCGCCCCTTACGTCGAAGCGGCCGCGCAACGTGGCGCGGTGGGCGGCTATGCCGACCGCCGCTTCCGCCCCGATAGCCCGATCTTGCGCGCGGCGGCCATTAAGACGCTGACCCTGGCCGCCGACTGGCGGCTGCAAACCGGCCCCGATTCGCCGTTCAGCGACGCGCCCCTGACCTACTGGGCCTACCCCTACCTAGAGACGGCCTACCGCCACGGCATCATCCAGGATAGCGCCACTGGGCTGCTCCGCCCCACTGCCGCCCTCACCCGCGCCGAAGCCGCTGTGCTGATCTACCACACCCTCGGCGATCTGGCAGCGGCTGGGCGCTGGCACTAGATTATAAACGGTATGGTGCGTGAAACGTAGTGCGCGCGTACCTCTCAGGTTCTCGGTGGTCGCTGTAGCAGCGCATGGCGGGCGCGGTTCGGGGCGCAAGGGCGGGGGGAATGGGACACAAGCGCGTTGCCCGCCGACGCAGCAGGCGGGCAACCGGTACGCGGCGCGTTGGGAGGGTTATCGAGGCAAGTGAGTTGCCCCCGCGCAATAAATTGCGGTCCTAGCCTCCAGCCGCTAGATCAGACTAAAAGATAGGCCAAATACCGGTTGCCCGTCTGCTTAAGCCTACACAAAAAGGACCCCCTTCATCAGGGAGTCCTTCTCTAGGATCGATGCTAGGTCGGCGGGTTTAACGCGGCTGCGTCGCAGTCCGGCGCAGACCCCAGCCCAGGCCCAACGCGGCCAGCGCGGCAGCCAGGGCGATGGTCCAACTCTCGACCGGCGCACCGGTGGCCGGCAGGCTGCGCGGCGTAGCTTTCGTCGTAGCAACATTGCTGCCCAACAAGGGCTTGACATTGGAAATCGGCTTGCTGGTAGTGGCCGGCCGGCTATTGCTGCCGACAAGCGGCGCAACATTAGAGACCGGCTTGCTGACCGGGAACTCAATGACCGGGGCGTTGGCAGGCGGCGAGGATACCGGGTCGATCTTGACCGGAGCTTGGCCGACAGCCGGTTCCAGGTTGCTGACCGCTGTGGGCAGCACGATTTCTTTCACGTCACGCGGGCCTTGCGCGAAATAGACTTGCGAGATCACTTCGCCAGGGCGCAAGGTCAAGGCCGGCTTGTAGCTGTAGCCCCACCAAGTGCCGAGCGTGTCCACATGGATCCAGTACGCCTGCCCGACCGGCACGTTCAGGCTATAGCTGCCGTCCGCGCCGCTGGTGGTGCGGCTCACTTCGCTGTCGGTCTCTAGCAGACCGGTCAGGGCACGCACCGTGGCCCCGGCAATCGGCGACCCGTCCCAATGGACGGTCTTGCCTGTTACAGTGCCGCCTGCCGCCTGGGCATGGGCACCGGTTACGTTTAGCGCCAGTAACAAAAATGCGGCTATTAGCCCGCCCATTAACTTTTTCATCGGAGTTTCCCTCGGTTCTCGTGTTCGCGCCCTATCATCATCAGAACAATATTAGGTTTGTGAAGCCTGTGGTTCTGCTTGCTTATAGAGCAAGAGGCGTGCCACAAAAGGTGGGTCCAATGTTGTCACGTTTCCATCTTTGCGCGCCTACACTTATGATACGGCATCCCGCCGCGTTATGCGTCGGGCGGTGGGCGCATCTTGGCCTCGGACATTTATAGCAGCGCAAGCGGGGCATTTGTCCCTTTGGGCACTTGCGCCCAGGGGATGAGGGCGTATGGGGTGGAATCAAGCGGGGGTAGCGGTCTCGTCTCAATGCGGGCGGTAGCAAAACAAAGGCCGCAGTTCACTAGTGGCCGCCGGCCGTGTACCGGCGGCCGCCCACCGCCGCCTTATTTCGCCGGCACGGCGCGGTTGCCGTATTGCTGCTGGTAATAGGCGCTGTATTCGCCTGACTTGATCTTCTCCCACCACCAGCGGTTGTCGCGATACCACGCCACGGTGTCGTGCAGCCCTTGCTCAAACGGGTAGCGGGGTGCCCAGCCGAGGCCGCGCAATTTGCTGGTGTCAAGGCTGTAGCGGCGGTCGTGGCCGGGGCGGTCAGCGACATAGGTGATCAGGTCGGGGCCGCGCTCAGTCAGATCGAGCAGCAATTGGGTGATTGCCAGATTGGGTTTTTCGTTGCCGCCGCCGACGTTGTAGGCTTCGCCCAGCGCGCCGTGGTGCAGCGCGGTATCAATGCCGGTGCAGTGGTCCAGCACATAGATCCAGTCGCGCACTTGCTGACCGTCGCCGTAGACCGGCACGCTTTTGCCGTCCAGCAGGTTGGTGATAAACAGCGGGATCAGCTTCTCCGGGTACTGCCACGGCCCATAGTTGTTGGAGCCGCGGGTGATGACAACCGGGGTCTGGAAGGTGGCGAAATAGGCGTGGCACAGCAATTCGCCGCCGGCTTTGCTGGCCGAATAGGGGCTGCGCGGCGCATAGTTATCGCCTTCGACCGACGAGCCGCTAGAGATGTCGCCATACACTTCGTCGGTTGAGACGTGCAGCAGCCGTTCCAGGCCCAGCTTGCGCGTGGCTTCCAGCAACACGTAGGTGCCGTAGACATCGGTCATGATAAAGCTGCCCGGCTCCTGAATCGAGCGGTCCACATGGGTTTCAGCCGCGAAATTGACGATGGTATCAATGCCGGCTTTGCGGATCGTGTCTTCGACCAACGCCGCGTCGCCGATGTCGCCGTGGACAAAGCTGTAGTGGGGGTGGTCGGCCACGTCGCGCAAATTATCAAGGTTGCCGGCGTAGGTCAGCTTGTCGTAGACCGTCAGCCGGTAGTCAGGATGCTGATCCAGCATCAGGCGCACGAAGTTGCTGCCGATAAAGCCGGCCCCGCCGGTGATCATCAGGTTTTGCATTAGAGTACCCCCACTTTGCTGTGATCGCCCAAGATCATCTTATAGGCTTTGGGCTTGATCGGCGAGCGGCCGATTTCGACGTTGCGCCCGATCAGGCTGCTTTCGAGTCGGCCCGGCAGGTCTAGCAGTTGCGAGTTTTCGAGAATGATCGAGTGTTCGATTTCGCTGTTGGTGATGGTGCAGCCGTAATGGATGGCGGTGAATGGGCCGATATAGGAGTTGACGATGCGCGTGCGTTCGCCGATGATCACCGGCCCGCGAATCACCGAGTTGATCACTTCGGCGCTTTTGGCGAGGGTGACTTTGCCCAGGATTTGCGAATCACTGTCCACGTACCCTTCGATGGCCGGTTGCAGGCTGTCGAGGACGAGGCGGTTGACTTCGAGCATATCTTCCATCTTGCCGGTATCAAACCACCAGCCATCGAGTTCGTGCGCGTGGATGTGGTAGCCGTGGTCGAGCAGATACTGGATCGCGTCGGTGATTTCGAGTTCGCCGCGCGCCGAGGGCTTGATCGCGTTGACCGCTTCAAACACATGATGGTCGAACATATAGACCCCGACCAGGGCGAGGTTGCTGATCGGTTCGCGCGGCTTTTCGACCAAGCGCTGCACGGTGCCGTCTTCAACCACCGCCACGCCATATTGCTGCGGGTTGGGCACGCGCTTAAGCAGCACTTCGCAGTTGTAGCCGCCGCTCTGATACTCGCGCACGAACGGCGCGAAGCCGCCCTCGATCATGTTGTCGCCCAGGTACATCACAAAGGGGTCGCTGCCCAGATAGGGTTCGGCGATTTTGACGGCGTGGGCTAGGCCCAGCGGCGCTTCCTGCGGGATATAGGTGACTTTGGCTCCCCAGCGGTCGCCGCTGCCGACGGCGTTTTTGATCTCTTCGCGCGTGTCGCCGACCACGATGCCGATGTCGGTGATACCGGCTTCCACCATATATTCAATGCCGTAAAACAGCACCGGCTTATTGGCGACGGGCACCAGTTGTTTGGCGCTGGTGTAGGTAATCGGCCGCAGCCGGGTGCCTTTGCCGCCGCTGAGGATCAAGCCTTTCAATAGCATACTCCTTTGTGTGCGTGTCTGGGTTGTGCATTTCGCGGTCCGCTCGGCGGCGCAATTCGGGCCTAGCATACCATACGGGCGGGGCCGTTGGCAACCCGGCTGACCTCCGACCTCACCCCCCAACCCCCTCTCCTAAAGGGAGAGGGGGAGATCATGAGGCGCAGTAGTATAACTGGTGAGCGGGCACTTGGTTGCGCGCTGACCGACCTAACCCCCCAACCCCCTTCCCTACAGAGGAAGGGGGAGCAAGACGGCCTAGATCGTAAACTCCCCCTTCCTCTGTAGGGAAGGGGGTTGGGGGGTTAGGTCCGCCGCTTGACGGGCCGGGCCGCGCTGTGCTAGACTGCGGCTATGTTGCCGCTATTGATCGATTCGCACGCGCACCTGGATGCGCCGGAGTTTGCCACGGACCGCGCTGCGGTGATAGCGCGTGCCCACGCCGCCGGGGTGACGCGCATGGTGACGGTGGGCTATGACCGGGCGACCTGGGCGACGGCGACGGCGGTGGTGCAGGCGTATCCCGACGCGGGGATCGCGCTGGCGTTGGGGATCCACCCGAATAGCGCCGGCGAGGCCGACGACGCGACGTTGGCCGATCTGGTGGCCCTTTGCCGGGCTGGGCAGCGCACCGGCGGCGCGCCACGGGTGGTGGGCCTGGGCGAAACCGGCCTGGACTATTACCGCGAGTGGACCACGCCCGCGCAGCAGCAGGCGAGTTTCCGCGCCCAACTCCGCCTAGCGCGCGAACTGGATCTGCCGGTGATCATCCACGACCGCGACGCGCACAGCGACATCATGGCGATCTTGCGGAGCGAGGGGCAGGGCACGCGCGGGGTGCTGCACGCCTTTAGTGGCGATGTGGCGATGGCGGAAGAATGCCTGCGGCTAGGCTATCTGATCTCGCTGGCCGGGCCGGTCACGTTCCCCAAAGCCGCCGACCGCCATGCGGTGGCCGCCGCTGTGCCGCTGTCCGGTCTGTTGGTGGAGACGGATTGCCCCTACCTCACGCCGGTGCCGCAGCGGGGCAAGCGCAACGAACCGGCCTACACCGCGCACACGGCGGCACGCATCGCGGCGATCCGGGGCATTCCGCTAGAGACGCTGGCGGCAGCGACCACGGCCAACACCATCGCCCTGTTCAACCTCTGAGCGGTGCTAAACCTCTACCAGTTGCAGATGTTTTTGGCCGTGGTGGATAGCGGATCGTTTTCTGCCGCCGCCGAGCAGTTGCACGTCACCCAGCCCGCCGTGAGCGAGGGCGTGCGGGCGTTGGAGAGCCGCCTGGGGGTGCGCCTGTTCGACCGCCGGGGCCGCCGTGCGGCCGTCACGCCGGAGGGCACGGCCTTGATCGCCACCGCGCGCCACCTGCTGACGCTGGCCGAACAGAGTGAGCAGACCCTGTTGCAAGGCCGGGGCGTGGTCGGCGGTCACTTGCGCTTGGCAACGGCCACATCGGCGGGTAGCGCGGTGTTGGCCGCGCGGCTGGGTGCGTTCCTGCACGGCCATCCCCTGGCGACGGCGCGCTTGGTGGCTCATGACCCGGCGGTGGTGGTGGATGGTGTGCTGGACGGCACATTTGATGCCGGCTTCCTGGCCGCCGCGCCCGCGCACCCGCGCCTCGTCACGCTGCCGGTGGCACGCGACGAATGGGTGCTGCTGGCTCCGCCCGGCCACGCCTGGACCTTGCCCGCCGCTGGTCCGCCCGCCGCGCCTCCCCAGCGCAAACGCGGTCGCCCGCCGCTGCCCCGCCCGGTCGCGCCCGGCGCGCCCCAGGATCTGCCCGACCCCGCTGCCTTGCGAACGGTCCCGCTGGTGCTGGAATGCGCCGACTCGCCGCTGGGCCAAGCCGCCCGCCGCGAATTGCGCGATGGGTTTGACGCGGCGGGTCTGCCCTGGACCGCGTTGCGCCTCGCGCTGGAAGTGGGTAGCCCGGCGGCGGTGGTGGCGGCGGTGGAGGCTGGCGCGGGGGTGGGCCTGGTGCCGCTCACTGCGCTGGTCGCCTATGTCGGCCCGGCCCTGTGCTTCCGCCTCGCCGGCCACCCCCTGCCGCGCTTGCTCGTGGCCGTGCGCGACCAGCGCACCGCGCTCTCGCCGCTGGCCGCCGCGTGGTGGCGCCTGTTGAGTGCTGACTGCTGAGTGCTGCGTTGGTGCTGGGGTGCCGGCCGGCCACGAAGGGGGTACGCATACACGAATGGGGGTGTCTAGGACGGTTGGGGCGGCAGGGCGGTGTCAGGGTAGGGGCACGGGGCACTGTGCCACGTTCGTGCGGCGGGTCTGCTCCGGCCTGTCCCGCCGTTTCCTGCCTGATCCCCCCGCAGGGCACGGTGCCCCGTGCCCCTACCTGTAGGGCTCCCTGGCTGCGCGTTTGATGCGGGGAAATTACGGACTGTGGGAGCGGCCTCCTGGCCGCGCTGGGGCGGACTTAGCGCGCCGTGGTTCCGCAGGCGGGAGTGGTGGGCCGGGAGATCGAGGCAATAGCAGCGTCATCGCGGCCAGGAGGTCGCTCCCACAGTCCGTAATTTCCCCAAGCTGCTCCCTAGATGCGAGAACGCATAAGCTCGGCGGGGAAGGCTGGTGCCCTTGCACGTCCCCCGCGTTTGCGGTACACTGACGACACAGCCGCGCAGCCAACGCCGACAACCAACGAACGCAGCAAGCAACGCCACTACACCACACCGCCGACCGACACGCCGCCCGCCGCCCGCCGCCCGCCGCCCGACACGCCGCTGACCGACAACCGCCGACTGACACGCTGACGACTGACGACTGACGACCGCCGACCGCCGACCGACCACGGGAGACCCGCCATGTATATGCAAGCCGTGTATGAGTACCTGGCCGCGCATGAGGATGCGGCGTTGGCCGAATTGGCCGCCTTTTGCGCGCAGCCGAGCGTGTCGGCAGAGGGCCGTGGGTTAACGGAAATGGCGGCGCTGGTCGGGGCAGCGCTGGAGCGGCGCGGCTTTGGCGTCGAAGTGCTGCCGGTGGCGGACGGCTTCCCAGTGATCTATGCCGAATCCACCGACCCGGTGCCCGCCGGCGCGCCGACGCTGCTGATCTACAACCACTACGATGTGCAGCCGGAAGGCGCACTCGATCTATGGTCCTGCCCGCCGTTCGGGGCGACCGTGCGCGACGACAAAATCTTTGGCCGGGGCGTGGCCGACACCAAAGGCCATATCGTGTCGCGGCTGGCGGCGATTGATGCGCTGCGCGCGGCGCGCGGCGGCTTGCCCATCCGCATCAAGTGGGTGATCGAGGGCGAAGAAGAAATCGGCAGCATGAACCTGGATGCGTTTTTGCTGCAATACCGCGAACGGCTGACGGCGGACGGCTGCCTGTGGGAGTACGGCACCTTCAATTGGGATGGCACGCCGCAGATCATGCTGGGCATGAAGGGGATGCTGACCGTTGAGTTGCGCGCCGAGGGGCCGAACCGCGACCTGCACTCCTCGTTGGCTGCCACCGTCGCCAGCCCGGTCTGGCGGCTGATCTGGGCATTGGCGAGCCTCAAAGACGAGAGCGAGTGGATTCGCATTGACGGCTTTTACGATGCCATCGTGCCCGCCGATTCGACGCAGATGGACATGATCCGACTGCTGCCCGACGATGGCCCAACCTTGCTGGAAAACATCGGCGTGAGCGAGTTCGCGGTCGGGTTAGAGGGCTATATGCGGCGCTACGCCGAGGTGTTTGCGCCCACTTGCAACATCCAGGGCGTGACGGCGGGCTACCAGGGGCCGGGGTCCAAGACGATTTTGCCCCGTGTCGCCACGGCCAAGCTGGATTTTCGCTTGGTGCCCAACCAAGACCCGGAAGTGATCTTGCAACAGTTGCGCGACCACTTGGCAGAGAAAGGCTTTGCCGATGTGACCGCCACGCCCCTGGAAGGCAGCCTGTTCCCGGCGCGCACTGATCCGTCCGACCCCTTTGTGGTGCTGGCGATGACCGTCTGCGCGGAAGGGGCAGGGCGTGCGCCGCTGGTCTATCCCTCGTCAGCCGGGTCGGGGCCGATGTATTCATTCAGCAACGGCTTGGGCGTGCCGGTGGTTGGCCTGGGCTGTGCCTATCCTGGTTCGGCCATCCATGGACCGGATGAAAATATCCGCCTGAGCGACTTCCGCAGCGGCACGCGGCTGGCTGCACTATTGCTGGAGCGCATGGCGGCGATGGACTTTGCCGCCGCTGGTCGCCTGCGTGCGGATTATGATCTGCGCCAAAAGCGTCTAGCCGCAGCGGGGGACGATGGGCCGGACGACCTCTACGGCTTGCTGGACACCGGCCTGCCGCCGATAGACATGAGCGAGATTGCGGCAACGATGGCCGGCAACGACCCCGCACCCGCCACCAAGCCCAAGGGTCGTCGCAAAAAGGCCACGCCCGCCGCTGATCAGGCCACTGGTGGCCTGCCCGACATTGATATGCGCGCCGTGTTGGCCGAGATGGCTGGCGACCCCGCGCCGGCCCCAAAGGCATTGACGCGCCGGCGCAGGAAACCCACCCCCGTCGCTGATCCGGCCACTGGCGGGCTGCCTGCTATTGATATGAGCGCCGTGTTGGCCGAGATGGCGGGCCCGAGCGCACCGGCCCCCAAGCCGCTCACGCGCCGCCGCAGGAAGCCTGCACCCGCCGCTGATCCGGCCACCGGCGGCTTGCCTGCTATTGATATGAGCGCCGTGTTGGCTGAAATGGCGGACGATACCGCGCCGGCCCCCAAGCCGCGTCAACGGCGCAAAAAGTAGGCGGGTAGCGTGCCGCATAGCGCCGTCATCATCGTCAACTGGAACGGCGGGCGGCATCTGCCGGGCTGCCTCAGCGCCCTGGCCGCCCAGACGACGCACGATTTCACCGTCTGGGCTGTGGATAACGGCTCGACCGACGGTTCGCTGGATCTGCTGGCCCGCGCGGCCGGCGGTGACTGGCCGCTAGGTCCCACCTCCTATGGCCCCGCCCCGCCCGCCCATGACCTGCCGCCCTTGCGCCTGCTGGTCAACCCGACCAATGCCGGCTTTGCCGCCGGCAACAACCGCGCCCTGCGCGCCGCCTTGGCCGATCCCGCCGTCGCCTACTGCGTGCCGCTCAACAACGACACGGTGGCCCATCCCGATTGGCTGCGCGCCCTGACCGCGACTGCCGCTGCGCACCCGCAGGTCGGCAGTCTCACCGGCACCCTGTTGTTCGCTGGGCGACCCGACCGCGTGGCCTCCGCCGGCATCAGCGTCCACCGCGACGGGCTGGCGCTTGACCGGGGCGTGGGAGGGATCGTCGCCGACCTACCGCGCACGCCGCAGCCGGTGTTCGGTGTCAGCGCGGGCGCAGCGCTCTACCGCCGCGCCTTGCTGGAAGACGTGGGCCTGTTCGACGAAGCCTTTTTCAGCTACCTGGAAGACGCGGATCTGGCTTGGCGCGCCCGCTTGCGCGGCTGGCCCGCCCTCTGGGTGCCCGGTGCCCACGTCTTGCACGCCGTCTCAGCGACCAGCGGGCAGGGATCGCCGTTCAAGAACTACCATTTGGCCCGCAACCGCCTCTGGTGCCTGATCAAAAACCTGCCGGCTGCTCTCTGGGCACGCTACGCCCCCTACATCCTGCGCTATGATAGCCTCGCCCTGCTCTATGGCTTGGCGCGCCGCGACTGGGCGCTGATCCAGGGCCGTGCCGCCGCCCTGCGCGACCTATCCCTGATGTTGCAGCAGAGGCAGGTGATTCAGGCCCGGCGCACCACCTCCAACGCGCAGCTTGCGCGCCTCTTAGCGCCGGCACTCGGCCCATGGGCAGCCTTGCGGGCGCGCCGCGCGGTGGACGCGCTGCTGCGTTAACGCGCGTTCACCACGCCGGCGCACCGGGCGCGCAGGGCGCGACGCAGGTTGGCTCTTGGGAGATGGTAGGCGGCGGCGCTGCCCCGGCGACGGACAAATGCGGACTGGGGCCGGGGATGCGTCTGTAGGAGGCGGCTCCGCCCGGCGACCGGGCTCCCGATGGTACGGTCGCTGGGCGGAGCCGCCTCCCACAACACGGCGGTCGGGGCACGGTCGCGGGGTGGAGGTGCCGGCGGAGGCACGGTCGCCGGGCGGAGCCGCCTCCTACAATGCGGTCGGCGGGGGCACGGTCGGCGGGCGGAGGTGCCGGCGGGGGCGCGGTCGCCGGGCGGAGCCGCCTCCTACAATGCGGTCGGCGGGGGCATGGTCGCCGGGGGGAGGTGCCGGCGGAGGCGCGGTCGCCGGGCGGAGCCGCCTCCTACAGATGCAATGGCGATCTCACCCAAACTCCGTGAAACTCTTCGCGTTTCTTCGCGTCTCTTCGCGGATCAAATCGTCTCTGCGTGTCCTGCGTGGATCGAGGCCGGCGATTCTTGACGGGGCGGCGGCGAGAGGGTATAGTAGAACATACGAACGGACTGTTTGCAAGAAGGGAACGCGCACATGAGTCGCAATAATCGGCAGATGATCGGTCTCGGCGTGGTGGCCGGGGTGGCGCTCGGCGCGGCCTACGCCGCCAACCGCCAGCGCAAATACAGCGTCGGCGGCGTGCCGCCCATGCTCAACTGGAACCGCGTGCGGACGCTGGCCCAGGCCATGAACCCCGAACCGGCGCTCCAATCCGGCTGGCATGAGCAGTGGGGTGCCTATTACACCGCGCTGGTGCGCCGCTGCGAACCGCTGATCGCCGCCGAGATGGGCCGCGAATTGCCGCAGCCGGTGCAAAACATCGCCGCCTTCACCCGCGCCGAATGGATCGATGCCAACATCGCCAATTTCGAGCAACTGTTTGCGCCGCTGGAACGGCTGCACCAGCTGACCAGCAGCAAGGACGACATCGGCACGCTGCTGATGACCGATGTGAACCGCGCCGTGCTGTCGGGCGAACTGGGCGTGCTGTTGGGCTACTTGGCGCGCCGCGTGCTGGGCCAATACGACCTCAGCCTGCTGGGCCGCGAACCGCTGACGGTGGGTCGCCTCTACATGGTGGAGCCGAACATCGCCGCCGTGCAACAGGAGCGCGGGCTGGATGCCGACGACTTCCGCCTCTGGATCGCCTTGCACGAAACCACGCACGCCTTCCAGTTTGAAGCCTACCCGTGGGTGCGCGAATATTTCAATACGATCCTCGAAACCTACTTCAACACCATCATCAACGATCTTACTGCGTTGCGGACCGGTGGCGGGCTGGGCAGCATCGTGGGCCGGGCCCGCGCCAACTTTGCGGCGGGCGAAAGCTGGATCGAACTGGTGATGACCCCAGAGCAGCGCCTTCTGTTCGGCAAATTGCAGGCGCTAATGTCGGTGATCGAAGGCTACAGCAACTACATCATGAACGCGGTCGGCGTGCGGCTGATGCCGTCGTTCGCCATGATTAAGCAGCGCATCGAAGAGCGGGCGGGCCAACGCAGCCCCATCGAAAAGCTGTTTATCCGCCTCACCGGGCTGGCGCTGAAGATGGAGCAGTATCGCGCCGGCGAAGCGTTCATCAACGCCGTGGTGGCCGCGCGCGGGGTACAGGTTGCCAACTTGGTCTGGGCTGGGCCGAAGTACCTGCCGACGATGGAGGAACTGCGCGACGCACCGGCCTGGATCGCCCGCGTAGACGGACTAGGGCCGGCGCGGGATAGCGATCAGCCGACCCGCCCGCTGGACATGGCCCTGCTGCACGACGGGGCCGGGGCCGCTCCGGGGCCGGAGGTCTAGCGGCTTGCATATCACGCCGGGGCCGGGGGCTGGGCGTAGCTTTGCCCGGCGCAGCCGTCGCCCACTGTTGCTGGTGGCCGGCTTTGTCATCGGCTGGGTGACGGGCGTGGCAACCCTGCTGGCGCTGGCCGCGCTGTCGGTGCATGAGGCGGCACGCGACCGCTTCTCGACCGACGTGGCTGATGTGCGGCTCTCGATCAGCAAAACGTATCTGAACGACGCGATCCAACGCCGCCTGCGGACCAATCCGCAAGTCGTGGTGCAGAACATCAAGACGACGGCCTTGCAGATGGATCTGTTGCCGCAGGCGGCGGTGGTGCTGACCCCGACCTTCGATGTGGCCGGCTTTTTCACCATCTCGCCTAGCGTCAACAACCAACTGTCGGTGCAAGACGGCAAACTGGCGATGCGGATGCTGGGCGAACCGCGCTTGGGCGATACGCAGGTGCCGCTGGGCTTGCTGCCGTTCGACTTGGCCGGCGAAGTCCACCAATCGGTAGACGACATCACCAACAACGTGCTGCTGGCCGAACTCAACACCCAATTGCGCGCCGGCTTCGAGGGTGACAGCTTCCGCGTCACCGAAGTCCGCACCGATGGGGATTATCTGGCGATCCAATTGCGGCGTAGCCCGTAATACGTAATACGTAACACGTAATACGTAACACGTAATACGTAACACGTAATACGTAATTCAACCAACAAGCGATATACCTAACCCAACCGTCTTACGCATTACGCATCACGCATTACGACTATGCCCTACGATCACAGCGAAGTTGCCCGACAAATTGCGGCCGGCCTGGGGCAGGCGCAGGCCGCCCATACGACGCGCGCCGAAGCCGCCCAAGATGCCACCGAAATCTATCTTGCCACTGATGAAGACGATTGGCGCACGCGCATCAAGGCCGTGCAAAGCCGGCGGTTGCTGGGCGTGCCACTCACGCCGCTGCACGAGTTCACGCCCGGTAGCCCTGCTGCTCCTGACTATACCGTGGTGGCCGGCGACTCGTCCTTTGTGCCGCCCGACAAGCACCGGGGGTCATACTGCTACCTGATCAATGTGGGCCGCGTGATGATCCAGTATGGTGACGAATCGGCGGCGGAACTCGACAGCACCGCCACGCACTGCATGGACCCCACCCTGGACGGCGAAGAGTGGTCCATCAGCGGGCCGCTGTTGCAGGCCGAATGCGCCTTGCAGGAACTGACCGAACTGCACCGCTGGGCTGCCCAGTTTGGGGCCGACTTGGCCCTGCTCGACGGCTCGCTGATGCAGTTGTCGCTGGCGCTGGTGCAAGACCCGAAGGTGCAGGCGGTCATCGCCGAGTATGGCGCGAAACTGGCCGACTTTGAGCGCATCGGGGTGCCGGTGGTCGGCTATGTCAGCAAGCCGGCCAGCCAGTCGGTGATGCGGGCGGCGCGGGTGCTGGCCTGCCGTGCCACCCGCGAGGGCGTGGAGCAGCGCGTCGCCCCCTGCGAGACCCGCTGTGGGCGGCCCGAATGCTCCGGCCTCTGGACGCTCGACGACAGCGGCCTGTTCTGGGAACTGCTGGACGAGGGGATGCGGTCGCCGGTGTTCCAGAACTATTCGCCGTTCGGCGTGCATGGCTCCACCGACTTCTGGGACACGATGGGCTTCTGCTACTTGGCGACCTCCTACGAGGTGGCGCGGCTAGAGTTTCCGCTGTGGGTGGAGCAGGCCGACCTACTTGACCGGACGCAGCGCATCGTCCTCAGCCAGTGTGCGCTGGGCGACGGCTATCCGAAGGCGCTGACCCTGGCCCACAACTTCGCCGTCTTGCGCGCCGAAGACCGCGCCAGCTATTTCTACCTGTTGGAACAAGCCGGCCTGCTCACCCCGCTGTCGGAGAAAGCACGGGGCAAGCGGGCCACCGGCGGGCGGATTTAGGGGCCAGGGGTCAGGGGTCAGGGGTCAGGGGTCAGACGGCACAACGCGCTGGAATGTAGGGGCGCTGCGGGCTGCGCTCGTGCGGGGGGAATAGACATGACGGTTCATACTTTCATGGCGGTGGTCCACAAAGAAGACGACCTGTACGTGGCGGAGTGTCCCGCAGTCGGCACGGTCAGTCAGGGTCGCACCATTGCGGATGCTGTGGCGAATTTGCAGGAAGCAACCGAGTTGTACTTGGAAGACTTTCCGCTTCCGACCGAGGTGTAGCCTTAGAGCCTTATGGGGGCAACAATGGTTCGCTATGAGATTATCCTCTATTGGAGCGCGGATGATGCGGCTTTTATTGCCGAAGTGCCGGAACTCGCGGGTTGTATGGCGGATTGGGCCATGTACCAAGAAGCCTTAGCCCAGGCTGAGAGAGTTATTAGTGAGTGGCTGGATACGGCGCGCACGTTGGGTCGTCCTATTCCCGAAGCCAAAGGCCGCCTCCTGTATGCGTGATCAGCGGAGAGACGATCTATGAGCGATGACATTCTCCCTTTCCCTGGTGTGAACCGCCTAGCCGCCGGCGACGAACGGGCCGCGTTGGGCGAGGTGATCGGCGCGTCCTATCGGGCGTTCACGGCGGAGAGCTACAAACTGCACGAACTGCCGCCGCTGGGTGGGCTGGTGGTCGCGCAGGATGTGCTGGGGCTAGTCTATGATGCCAAGACCGAGGGGCTGGGGCCGATCAGCGCGAAGGGCAAGGCCGCCGATGCT
>Ga0123336_10001982_pt1 | contig 18159 bp, 18 predicted proteins | sample SSSSmetaG_FD_96466 | JGI IMG/M metagenome (GOLD analysis project Ga0123336, IMG submission 96466) | Glacier valley bacterial and archeal communities from Borup Fiord, Nunavut, Canada, to study Microbial Dark Matter (Phase II) - ​SSSS metaG | ecosystem: Environmental > Aquatic > Freshwater > Ice... | reverse complement strand
GACGAAGCCTACGCCGAAGCCGTCCGCCTCTGCCATTCCGAACACCTCACCCTGCTCCACGCCTTCGATGACGACGCCATCATCGCCGGTCAAGGCTCGCTCGGCCTCGAGCTCCTCGAACAATGCCCCGGCCTCGAAGCCGTCGTCGTCCCCATAGGCGGCGGCGGTCTCATCGGCGGCATCGGTTGCGCCATCAAAAACCTCCAGCCTCACATCCGCGTGGTCGGCGTCGAAACCGAAGCCGTTCCCAGCATGAAGGCGGCTCTCGCCCACGGCGCGCCCGTCACCGTTCCCCCGGGCACCACCATTGCCGATGGCATTGCGGTTCGCCGCGCCGGCATCCGCACGCTTCCCCTCGTCCAACACTACGTCGACGAGATCGTAACCGTCGAAGAAGAAGAAATCGCCAACGCCATCCTGGTCCTGCTCGAACGCGAAAAAACTTTAGCCGAAGGCGCCGGTGCCACCGCCATGGCCGCCCTGCTCCAACACAAGACGTCCCTCACCAACAAGACCACTGCGGTACTTATCTGTGGCGGCAACATCGACGTCACGCTCCTCTCCCGAATCATCGAACGCGGCCTGGTCAAAGATGGCCGCCTGGTCCGCCTCCGCATCTCCATCCCCGATCACCCCGGCGCCTTACAAGGCCTCACCAAAATCATCGCCACCCACCGCGCCAACATCGTGCAGATGACTCACGACCGCGCCTACTTCGGCGTCCACTTAGGCGACACCATGGTCGACATCACTTTAGAAACGCGCGGCCTCTCGCATCTCGCCGAACTCATAGCCGGCATCCGCGCCGCGGGTTATGTCGAACAAAGAGTGATGTAAGCTGTGCCTGCACATCACGCTGTCACGCAGGCATGAAAAAGCCGGCATCCCTGATGCACCGCCGGATCGCTTTGGTCCGGGTAAACCTAACTTCCGGATCGCGCGTCATCCGGGAGCAATCCGGACAAAGCAAATCTCCGACATGCCGACAAACCGTCAAGTGGGTCCCCGGCGATTTCTTAAACGTCGCGGCCTGCCTTCAGTTCCGCCTCCATCAGATTAGCGAGAATGTCGTTAATCAGCGTCAGGTGACCTTGGCCCTTCAATTTCAGCCAGACGAGCACGCGTTCATCAAGACGAACACTGACGGCCCTCTTCCGCGGTCTTACATCGCGAAATCGTACCATCGCTGCCAGTTGCCGATTGGTCAGGCGCGGGAGGCCTTTGAAATTGATACGAGAGTCGTCCCCCGCCGTCTGTCGTGCGGCAATTCCATGGAGAGCCTGGTCTTCTCGTTTAGTCAGCCGTCGGCTCTTGATATCTTCGGAGTTCATGCTTTTCAGCGGCGCGCGCTGAGATGATGCGGATGCTTTCTTCGCCATTGTGTTTCTCCCGAAAAACGTGAACCACCAGGCAAAACTCATCTTCGAAGACGAGAGCAGCTAGTTCGAAACTGATTCCGCCGTGGCTCGCTGATTTCGGAGATTCTTAGCCTGATCCCATTCGTATCGCAACAGTCGCGGAGGTCTCAACCACGGAATACGCATCGCGCCAGCTCAGCACGGCTGCCCGCGCGCGTGCCCGCGGTCGCTTGGCTTTTCGGACTAGCACGTTGAAGAGTTCACCAACGTTTGAAGCGGCAGCACGACAACCTCGCTTGGCAATCGCTCCATCAGTTGGAGAGCCTTGTCCCGCATTGCCGTTCCGTTCGTGACCTCGGCACTGGCCAAAACATTGGTGTCCAACGCGACCTTGATAACGCGTTGTCATACAGTTCATCACGTTTTGAGCGGCTGGCCTTCACGGCACGTTCTGTTCGGAGCCGCGCGAAAAGCGCGGAACGCGCCCCCGTTACCATTTGCTCATCCGCCGCGGCAGGCGTAATTTTGGCCACGGCTTTCCCATGACTCGTGATCACCACGCTTCCGCCCTTCTTCACAGTTCGCAGAAGCTCCGAAAATCGGCGATTGGCGTCCGTTGCTGAAATAACTTTGTCCACGCTGGTATCCGCCCGGTAGTGCGCTCCCCCACCGCAAATTATGCTATGACAAGCAACCCGTGAAGAAGCCCGACCCCACCGAAGGGGCCCTCAGCGCACTCCGCGCTCTCGAACGTGCCAACAACCATGCCGCGCTCTTAGAAGCGCTCCCCGCCTACCTGCGCAACAAAAGCTCCGCCGTCATAGCCCGCGCCGCCAGCCTCGTCGTCGATCTCTCGCTCACGCCCAATCTCATCGAAGCCTTCCGCAAAATTCTGCCCGACCCCATCAAGCGCGATCCCGGCTGCCGCGCCCTCACCGCCATCGCCACCGCGCTCGCCGCCATGGAAGCGCGTGCCGCCGAAATCTTCGCCCTCGGCATCCGCCACCAGCAGTGGGAAGGCAGCTTCGGCCCGCCTATCGATACCGCCGCCGGTCTCCGCGCCGTCAGTGCCCTGGGCCTCGTCGTCATTAACGACCCCGCCGCCCTCCTGGCCTGTTGCGACCTCCTCAACCATCACGAAGCCGACGCCCGCATCGGTGCCGCCCGCGCCCTCGGTGCCGCAGGTAAGCCCGAAGCCGAACTGCTCCTTCGCTTCAAAGCCGCGCTCGGCGATGAAAAGTCTGATGTCACCTCGGAGTGCTTCCTCAACCTGCTCCACCTCTCGCCACGCTCGTCCGTGCCCTACGTCGCTCGGTTCCTTAACGCTCCCGATGAAGACACCGCCCATGCCGCGCTCTGGGCCCTCGCCCTCAATCGTCATGAAGCCGCCTTCGCCGTACTGCTCTCGCGTCTCCAATCCGCGAACCTCCGCCAAGCCGCACAAATCTTAGAAGCGTTAGCCCTCTCGAAAACAGACGAAACCCGCCGCACCCAAGTCCGTGCCATCCTAGATTCCCGCGACGAACCCGCGCTCGAAAAGGTCTTCACCGCGTACTGGCACCTTCCAAAGCTAAACTGAAGTCATGCAATATAAGCGGCTGGGTTCCACCGGCCTCAAGGTCTCGCAACTCTGCCTGGGCACCATGACCTATGGCGTGAAATCGTGGCGGGAATGGGTGCTCGAAGAAGCCGATTCCCTCCCCTTCTTTCGCCGCGCCATCGAAGCCGGCATCAACTTTTTCGATACCGCCGACATGTATTCGCTCGGTGCCAGCGAACAGATCACTGGCCGCGCTCTGCGCGAATTCGGTCCCTCCCGCGACAAAGTCGTCATCGCCACCAAAGTCTTCAACGCGATGGGTGACGATCCCAACGCCCGCGGCCTCTCCCGCAAGCACATCCACCACGCCATCGACGATAGCCTCAAACGCCTCGGTACCGATTACGTCGACATCTACCAGATCCATCGCTTCGATTACGAAACGCCCATCGAAGAAACGCTCGAAGCTCTTGACCAAGTCGTGCGCCAGGGCAAGGCGCTCTATATCGGCGCGTCGTCCATGTATGCGTGGCAGTTCGCGCAGATGCTCGCGAAGTCGCGCGAACTAGGCCTCGCCAAATTCACCACCATGCAGAATCACTACAACCTCATCTATCGCGAAGAAGAGCGCGAAATGCTGCCGCTCTGCCGCGAAATGGGCATCGGCGTCATCCCCTGGAGCCCGCTCGCCCGCGGCTTCCTCGCCGGCAATCGCACCAAAACCGATCACGGCGAAACCCTCCGCGCCAAGACTGACGATTACGCCCAGAAGCTCTACTACCAGCCTTCCGATTTCGCCGTAGTCGACCGCGTCACCGAAGTAGCCGCGCGTCACGGCGTCAGCAATGCGCAAATCGCGCTGGCCTGGGTGCTCGCTCAGCCCGGCATCACCGCCCCCATCATTGGCGCCAGCAAAATGCCCCAACTCGACGAAGCCATCGCCGCCCTTAACGTCAAGCTCACGCCCGAAGACCTCACCGCCCTAGCCCAGCCCTACCAGCCTCACGCCATCCTCGGCCACTCCTAATCGTTCCCGTCGAATAAGGAAGCGGTTAACGCAACTGCCAATGTTTCGGATGCCGCTTGCCATGAAAGCACGCAATCACAACAACTCGGCCCTCTTCCGTATCTACCACAGCCTGCGCAAAACGGCTCCCAAGTTCAGGGCGTATCGCGTCGTAGCGCGCCAACACATCTTTCAGCTCAGCGTCTGCTTACGGTAGCCAGACCACCGAAAATGTCACTGCTTCTTCAGCAGGCCCGCTTTGACATGCCCCCAGGGCAGTACGTTCTCGGGGTTGCGATCATATTGGGCCATGCGATACTCCAGCTCCGAGCTTTGTTCATCCGTCAGCGACGGTTGGGACGCTTCAAGGCTCTCCCAAACTTCATCTAGCAATTCAAATTTCTCCGCCGTGGAAAGGCAGCTAACCTGATCATGAAAATTGCTCATCGCAACTCCTCTGCTTGCTATACGAAAAGAGCCTAACCGCGCTTACCCCGCCCCTTCGTCACAATCATCTCCCAAGCCTCGCGCCAAGGCCCCGTCAGCACCTCGTCGTCCACGCCCGCCAACTCGATCCCCACCCAACCCTTCACGCCTACATAAGGCGGCCGAAAATAAACCGCCGGCTCTTCGCTCACCAGCGCTTCCTGCACGCCCGCGCGCGCCGGAACATACACCGCCACATGACCATCGCCATGATGGTTGTTCGCGAACATAGCAAACACCCGCTTCTTCAACAAAGAACGTCGGCTCGCCATGCGACAACTTCTCGTCCACGCCTTCAAGAGCCATTCACAATCGCCGCACCCGCTCAATCGGTGTCATCCACGAAAATCCTCCGCCGGAATCGGCTGCCGCACCAGCAGCAAATAAGCGCATCCCGAAATCAGCGTAATCACCGCGCTTAACGTCAACGCCTGCGCGAAGCTGCCCGTCCTCTGCACGATATAACCCGTCAGCAACGGTGCCAGCGCGCCCCCCAGATACCCACCGAAATTTTGTATCGACCCCAGCGACGCCGTAAACTGGCTCGGCGCGGCAATCGGCACCGTCGCCCAAGCCGCGCTGCTCGCGATATAAATCAGAAACATCGATAGCGATATAAACGTCAGCGCCGCCGCGTTCGATTGCGCAAACTCAGTCCCCAGCGAACACGCCGTCACCCCAAACAGCGCCGACGCAATCAGCACCTTGCGCCCCGCCATCGGCGTCCACCCACGCCGCGTCAGAAAATCGCACAGCCACCCTCCGGTCACCGCGCCGACACATCCGAAAAAGAACGGAATCGAAGCCAGAATACCCGCCCGCGCAATGCTCATATGGCGCTCGTGTTCCAAATAGTAAGGCAGCCAACTGGTGTATAGCCACAGCGTGTAAACGGTCCCGAAGAAACCCGCAATCATGCCCCATGTCGTGCGATGCCGAAACAACTGCTTCCAATCCCCGAACGAAGGCCGCCGCGTGGAACTGTTCTCATCGCCCTCCGTCAGATAGCCAATCTCATCCGCCGTCAAATCCACCTCGGCTGGATCCCGATGCACCAGCCACCACACCAGCGCCAGCGCAATGCCCGCCAGACCCACAATCACAAACATGGAACGCCAACTCATCGTCAGCATCAGAAACGTCAACAGCGGCACCGCGATGAAATTTCCCAGCGACGATGCCGCCTGACAAAGCCCCGTAGCAAAGCCGCGCCGCCGTATATCGAACCAATCGCGCACCACGCGCGCGCCGCCTGGAAACAAAGGCGCCTCGCCAATCCCCAAAGCGAATCGCGCCACCATAAACGTTCTGAAGCCGGTCACGAAACCGCCCGCCGCCTGCGCCAGTGACCAGCTAAACAAGCCCAGCCCCAACATCTTTCGCGGCCCAAACCGATCAATCAGCGGACCCACCGGCAGTTGCGCAAACGCATAAGCCCACAGGAACGCCGAAAGCAGCAGACCCATATTAGCCACGCTGATACCAAGCTCTTCCTGTATTAGCTTATTCGCTACCGATAGGGTGGCCCGATCGATATAATTCAGCGCGCCTCCCGCAATCAGCAGCGTCAACGCCCAACGCTGTATCGAACGGATTCGCTTTGTCGGTTCCCGCGCCGCTACGCTTGTGATCACAGGTTCGCTTGATACAACGCCAGCAGTTTGCTCCACGCACGCTCAGCTTCCACTTTGTTGTAAACCGGCGTTCCATTCTGCGGCGTCGAATCCGGCATACACCAGCCATGCAATGTTTCCGGATACACCTCCACGTCACCATGCACGCCAGCCGCATCCAAGGCTTCTTTCAGCTTCACCCTCGCATCGGGCTGCCTCGCGTCATCGCTCGCCGCGATCCCGAAATACAGCGCCGCCTTGATCTTCGGCGCCAGCAAGTGCGGGCTCTCGGGCTTGTCCGTCACCAGGCCCCCTCCGTGAAGCGACGCGCCCGCTCCCACGCGCCCCGGAAGCGCCGCCGCCGTCCGCATCATCAGCGGCCCGCCCATGCAATAGCCCTGCACGCCAATCTTCTTCGCTTTGTCCACTTGGCTTTGCGCATCCAGAAACGCAAGGTAGGCCGCCGCATCTTTCTCAGCATTCCCCGGCGCGCCCACCGAAGCCATCATCGGCCGAAGCTTCGCCATGTCCGCCGGATTCTGAAAGTTCACCTCCGCGGCACTCTTAAACGGAGCCTTCGAGATCCGATAAAAAGGGTTCGGCACCAGCACCGCATACCCCTGCCCCGCAAGCCGCTTGGCCATGTCGCGCGTCGCCTGCCGCAGCCCAAACGCATCGGGCCAAAGCAGCACACCGGCGTGCATACCATCTTTCGGATGCACGAACGCCGCATCGCAAACGCCGTCCGGAGTCTTAATCTCCACGTCGCTCTCCACCACATTCAACGCCGCACCCTCAACAATCGCGCCCGAAGCAACGGCCAGCCCCGCGGCCATAGGCAGCGCGACAAAATCACGCCGACCTAAATCACCCGGTTCGTTCTTCTGGTTCTTGTTCATGTTGGCTCCCCGATAAAAGTCTATCCTGAAGTTCCGCCGCCGCGACATCCGTCACTCAATCCCTGGCACCTTCTTTCAACGGCTCACCGAATCACGATGCCAAAGAATCGGGCTCCTCGGGCATTCGCTCGCAATTGGTTGCCCGCTAGGTGTGAAACTAGTCGGCAAAGCGGCGGTATTCGTCCGGCTTCAGACTTGGGATTGCCGCTTCGATTTCCTCAATTTGGTCGCTGTTTAAGGCTCGTCGCTCTCGCCCTTGACAAAGAAGGGCTCCATCTCCTTGTACTCCAAGATCTTCACAATCGCCCTCTTGCCAGCGCTGGCCGGCGCCATCGCGAGGAACGACTGCTCCGACTGCGCCACCATCGCGCGCGCGAGATCGTTCTTATGGATCGAGTGGTACTTGGCCGGCATCGCCCAGTGCAGCAGTGGCATGACGTAGCCAAGCACGGCCGGCGTGTTGGAGTTGCCGAGAATGACGGCGGGACGGTACAGTCCGAGGAAGTCGAACTTGACGGACTCGACGGCCTTCTCCTTCTCGCCAAAAATCTTGGTGTACTTGATACCGGACTCAGTGTTGGCGCCCGCTGCTGTCATCACTCCGCACACACGGGCGCCTCCAGCCTTGGCGGCGCGGCAAAAGGCCTGCGGGTATGCGATTTCGATCTTGCGCACCTCGTCCTCGTTCATCTTGGCGCTGCCCTTGCCGACGCCGAACGCCGCGAGCGCGATGTCGACTCCTCGGGCATGCGGCGCGACCTGCTCCTCGAGCCGGTCCATGTTGACCACCACCTCAAAGACTTTCGGGTCCGCAAAGGCGTCCGTCTTGCGGCGTGTCACCACCACAACCTTCTTGCACAGCGGATTCTGAATCAAAAGCTGCACAATGCGCCCGCCTACGTTCCCCGTCGCGCCCAGCACCATCGTCGAGTACTGCGCCTTCGCCTCTGCCATTTTCACGTCACACGCGCGTGGGAGTAAGTGTTGTCGGGCGATTGCTTCACATCATTTCTGCTTTCATGTCCGCCGGGCGATTTCCGACGGCGACGCACCCTCAAAAAAACAGCGTCAACGCTTCGATTATGTTCGCGCGACTCCTCAATGGATGCACCCTCGCTTGCAATATCCAGTTCCGGGCACAACGCGACATATCCGTCGTCCTCGCGCTCGATAATCGCGCTGAACCGACGTGCGGCCGTCATGCTCAGAGTCTACACGCTTGCACAAAGCGGCAATCGCCCGGAACAAAAAATACTTGGCCTTTGATACTCGGGCAGCTTCTGCCAGCTGGGCGTAATAATCAAATAAGGTGTGTTGAGGGATGCTGAGCAAACTATTAAACCCGGGCACTTTTGAGCGGAATCTGCTCCAAAATGATCCGGGCTAAGGGATCGAGTGGTGGGAAACTCGCCGCCTAGTTTTCAACGTTGTTGTTGGTTGCACTGGAATTGTTACGTGTCTCGCCATGGCGGCGTGCGCCGTGTGTGCGGATCCACGCGTGGGAGAGGCGATAGAATTGCCAGACCCTCCCATTGTCGCCATCCTAGGAATCTTCGCCTTCCGCATAGCGGCGAACATCTGCTACACGGGAGGCTGGGTTGCTGAACTGCTAGTGAACAAGTTCCGACCATGTAGTAATACAACTCAACCAGGGATTGCGAGCCTTTGGCTTTGGCTTTGGCCTCTTATTCTCGATCTTCGTCACCCTTTGCCCGGCGATCCTATCCTGGATCGTTTCCGTCATTGCTCTGGTAAACAGACAGACGCACGCCCCGGTCGGTGGGTAACTAAATTGTTGCAGGCAGGCTTTGATGTATGTGGCGAAGGTACTCACGCAGCTCGAAGGACACCCTCGCTTCCGCCAGAATATGCGGTCCTAAGAACGGCGACAACGCCTCGACAGTGACTAGCTCAACGGTGCTAGCCAGGCGCGCCTCGAGCGTTTCCGACAGCGCGAGAAAGCGGTCGTAAGTCTTCGCTCCCGGCAAGAACTGTACCAGCAAGTCGATATCACTATCACTACGCGCCTCACCGCGCGCTACAAACTCGCGCTCCGTTCCCATCCCTGCCCGCTCAGCCAATGCAACCTTTTCCGTTCCCACAAATTCCAACTTTATTTTTCCCTTCCCCCTCTTACTCTTACGCCTCACCACCCCCGCCAGCCCCACTTCCCTCTGCTAAGGCTGAAGCCGGGTAACCATATGCCATCTACCGCGCAACTCGCCGCCAATAAAGAAAACGCAAAACATTCCACCGGGCCTCGCACCGCCAAAGGTTTGAAAGCCTCCTCCCTCAACGCCGTCCGTCACGGCCTCACCAGTCAGCTCATCGTCTTCCCCGGTGAAGATGTCGCGCCTTACGAAAAGTTCAAGGCCGATCTCTACCGCGAACTCCGCCCCCAGGGCACCATCGAACACATGCTTGCCGATAACATTGTCAACACCCAATGGCGCATTGAGCGCGCCGTCAAAGCCGAAGCCAACACGCTCGCGCTCGGCCACTTCGACGCCGTCCCCACCCTCATCGCCGAAGTGGAAGATCCCGACCGCCGCTCCGCTCTCGTCGAAGCCATCGCCTGGGAAACCCGCGAAAAAGGTCTACGCAACATCCAGTATCATGAGGCGCGCCTGCAGCGTCAGCTGGTCCGCATCCTTGCCGAATTTCGCGAACAGCAGAAGCGTCGCAAAGCCTTCCTCGATGAAGCCGTCGAGGTCAAACAATTTCATGACCGCAACAACACGCCGTTCGATTCGCGCGATTATGGCTTCGATTTTACTGCCACCGAAATCAACGCTGAAATCATCCGCCGCAAACGACATCTCGCACGTGTATAAAGTCTCTCAGCCGCGCTCGCTTATCATGAATCTAACTTACTGAAATGGCTGAAACTTTCTCCGAACCCCACATACACATCAACCGTGTCTACACTCGCCAGGGCGACAACGGGGAGACTCGACTGGTGGGAGGCCAGCAAATTCGCAAAGACGATCCGCGCATCGAATGCTACGGGACCGTGGACGAACTCAATTCATTTATAGGACTCGCGCGAACCACAGTCGAGCAATTAGGTGAACCTGCCGCAGCGCTCGCCGTCATCCTGAAACGCGTCCAACACGAGCTCTTCAACGCGGGTTCCATCTTGGCGACCCTTCCATCCGATATCCATCCTCGCCAGCCCCGTGTTACCGCTGCTGAAGTCACGCGCCTCGAATCGGAAATCGATTTGATGAACGAAGCCCTACCAGCTCTTCGCAGTTTCGTCCTGCCTGGCGCATCGCGCGCCGATGCCGAACTGCATGTGTGCCGCACCGTGTGTCGCCGGGCCGAACGGCTTTGCCTTACAGTCTCGAACTACGATGCCGACACGCTGAAATATTTGAACCGCCTAAGCGACGCTCTGTTCGTTTGGAGCCGCTGGGTGAACCACCAACTCCAGATCCAGGAAACGCTATGGCAGCCGAACCAATCGTAATTGTTTAAACCCGGCGGGCCATCTGCATCACCATCGTGATCAGAAAACCGACCAGGAACACGAAGAACATAACCTTGGCAATTGCGGCGAACGCAAAGGCAGTCACACCAAATCCAAAAATAGCTGCAAGTACCGCAATTACCAGAAAAATCAAAGAATAACGAAGCATTATATTAGCCCTCTGCCCCAGGTAATGCACGTCAAACGCCAGACTAAATGATAAAGTTAGCGCTGTGAGGCAGGCGGGGGCGAGAGCTTCTCCAACTCCGCTAACTTTGCACGCACCTGACCGGCATCTTTTGCCTGCGGGTTCGCGTCCAGGTAAGCCCGCATCTGCCTCGCCGCACCGGGGTAATCCTGCTTCTCCATCAGGATCACACCCAGAAGCTGGTCCAGCTTGACGAACGTCTTGCGGGTATCCAGTTTCTGGGCCTCCCGCGCACTTTTCTCGGCCGTGTCCAGGTGGCGAAGATTTAAATTCGCTAGTGCATTAAAATAGTACATCTGTGGAAATTCCACGGCGTTCAAGTGGATCGCGCGATCCGTCAGGTCCAGCGTCTGGGCCCAATCGGCATTCCGCACCGCTATGTTGCTCAAGGAAAGGAATGGTGAAATGTACTTTGCATCTGCTTCCATGGCCTTCCGGTAGTCTTGCGCGGCTTCTTTGATCTGTTGCCGGCCTTCCTCAATCCGGCCCAGTTCATACCAAGCCGTCGCATAGCCGGGATAGAGTTCCAAAGCCTTGCGGAATTGCTTCTCCGCTTCCGGCTCTTTGTTCTTTTTCATCGCCTCGAGGCCTTTCTCGAACGCGTGACTCGCGTCCTTCGGTGCATTCAGGCTGGCGTAACTGATGGTGGTCCCCACCACTCCGCCCAGTCGATGTAAAACGATGGTCCCCACGTTCGGGTTGTCGAACGCGCGGTGCATGCTCAGGTTCACCGTGTCTGAGCGGAAGCCCGGCAGCACCGCGCGCAGTTCGCAACCGGAAAGGCTTTGCTCGCCATTGCGCCCGAACGTGCCGGAAGAACTGTTGCGCCGCGATTGGCCCGGAAAGCCGAACGATGAATCGCTGGCATCGGAAAGAATGCCGATGTTGCTGTCAAGCTGGAAATTGAAGCGGCCTTTCGAATCCGTGTATCCCTGCGGCTTCGGATTGCTGCCGCAGATCTTCTCGATCCTCACCAGGTCCGGCGGCGCTGTCCCATCGTCCAGCGTCACCTTGCCCGAAAGATACACAGGCCGATTGGTATCGATGCCCTGCTGTTGAGTCTGGTCGCTCGGAAACGGCGTGGTGCCGCGGGTGCTCGGGTTCGGCGTCGTGGGGTTGGTCGGAAGCGAGGGACTGCTCGGCGTTCCCGGAGCCACCGTCTTCTGACCAACTAGAGAGAAGGAAAACAGCACGAAGAAAACGAGGAATAAGAGGGGCTTCATATTGCTCACCTACACCAAAAGATATCGGTGCTCAGTATTATGTCACAGCCGCCAACCATACTTTAAAAGAGGCGTTCCTGCTTCTTCAAGGTTCCGAAGGAACCTACGTTCGCGATCGAGAAAGAAAAACGGAAAATACTCTCATGCCGATTGAACACCGCAAAGCTTCGGTATTGCACGTTGAAGCCGCAGCAATCGGTGTTGTAATTCAGGTTGATGGTGGCGAATTGCAGCACCTTCTGCTTGTAATCGTAGATCGCCGTGAACGCCGTGTTCCACCCGCGCCGGTTCGGGTCGCCGTAACCGATCGAGCCGCGCAACTGGTTCGCGCTCGGGCTCAGCTTCGGGTTGCTCCGAACCTGGTTGTGCCCGCCCGAAAAGAAGTATTTCGCGCGCCTGTAATTCGCGTTCAACCCGCTGTTCACCACGTTGCCAAGAAGAGGGTCGTAGTCCGTTTGCCATTCAAGCCCAAACCCCGGCCGTGGGCTGATCCGCAGAATCGAAACCACCGGCGAATAGTTCCTCGGCTGATCCAAAAATGTATAGCCTGTCAGGTCGATAGTGCTCAGTACCACATTGCGCTGGTTCGGTTGCACAGCGCCGCCGAATGTCGGGTCGAAGTAGCGCTTCTGGAACACCTCCAGTGTCGCAATCTCGTCCACATTGTCCCCTCGCTTGGCATACAGGCGCTGCGTAATGCCAACCTCAAGCTCGTTCGTGTTGGTCATCAGGTCCGTCTGGTCGAAGCGGATAACGCGGCTATAATCGGCCACGCTCACCACGTGCGTCTGCTTGTTGTCATCGGTGGCAAGCCGCGAATCGGTCAGCCCCGAAACATAGCGGTACGTGGCCCTGGGCTCAAGCACATGTTTCAATTCATCTCCCAGCCAGGTCTTGCGTTTGAAGATCCGCTCCACTGTCGGGAACAGCACGTCCACTCCCACGTCGCGCGCATTCCGCAGCAGGTACCTGTTCACCACCGTGCCGTGCTCGAACTGCTGGTTGTAGTAACTCTCATGCAGCGCGAAACTTGGAATCAGTTGGATGCCTTTGAAGCGCAGCGCGGTCATAATGCGCGGGTCCACGCTGGCGCGGCGGCTGGTCTGTTCCGTCTGAAGTTTGCCTTCCACCGCGCGGCTGCCGTCCTCATAAGTGGTCACCGCCGCGGCCTGCGTACGGTAAAGCAATCCCGCCGCCGAATCGAACGACCCCCACAATGGCAGCGGGCCATCCACCAACAACCGGTCGCGGCTGCTGAACTGAAACTCCGGCAACTTGCGGATCAGAATCACATCGTTCGGCAGGTTGTCCTGAAAATTTTCAATGCGAGAGAACACCGCGTTGAACGTGAACGAATCCTGATGCTTGGTGACGTATCCAACCGAGTGCGATTCCGAACCTACGGCTTCGTTGAAACTCTCTGTAAAGTTCTGCCGGAAGAGCAGCGAGCTCAAATAATTGATATTTCCGCGCGCCGAAAAGCCGTGCCCCAGTTCAGCCCGGCCAGTGGCATAAAGATTGAACCCGCCTTGCTTCTGAACGCTGCCGTCGTTCATTTTCAACCCGCTGTCCTGCACGCCATAAAAGATGGCGTCGAAGTCCGAAGTCTGACTCGGCTTGCCCCGGAAATCGACATGGTGCGCCAACCCGCGTTCCGTATAATCCTGCAGCCGATAGGTCACATCGTAACTGCGATTGATGGCCCAGAAATATCCCAGGCCGAAGAATGCGCCGCGTCGCGAACTGTTGCCCGCGTTCGGCGTCAGGAATCCGCTTTGCCGTGGTTCTTTCTCGAGCGATTTGCGAAAGATGGGCGCATAGAACAGCGGCACGCGGCGCAGCCTGAACACAGCTTTGTAACCCAGCGCACGCTGCTCCGGAATGATGTCGAACTTGGGCGCATTCAGCGTCCACCACGGGTTCGGCATCACGCACCCCGTGATCATACCGTTGTACAAAATGTATTTCTCGCCCTGGCGCTCCGCCCATTCGCCTTCGAAGTAAAACGGATTGTCGCTGGTCAACATGCCCGGCCGCGCCTGAATCCTGGTCTTGGCGTAGCCGCGCGGCTGATCGAAACGCCCCACTTCGGTTTGCGTGTTGTATTTCGCCCGGCTCGCCACAATCAGTTCGTTCCGCTCGAAGTGCTGGAAAAACACATGGCCGCGTGCGTCCGCGTCGCCTGTCTCCTGGTTGTAATCGATCTCGTCCGCCTTCAGGATCATCAGCGTCCCTTCAATCACCGCGTGCCCGCGAAAGTGGTACTGGTCGCCTTCTTTGGTTTCGGTATCGGCGGTGATGTTGTAATCGCCCAGGTTCGGCTTCTCGGGCCGCGCCGGGCGCGTGCGGAAATCCGGCTGGGGAAGCACGCCCACTTCATAGCTCTTGCCGCTCTCGGCATCGGCCGCCGAAGGCTTGCTCGATTGCGCCGCCAGATTCCATGGGCAGAGCAGAATGAAACTCAACAAATACAGGTATTTCGGAGAAGAAAGTCCGTGACAGCGACCTATGAGTATGGTACTCAGAGAGGTAGCTTCTTCTTGCGCGAGGGACTGCAACGGCCAACGTAGCACGGCCCCCCTCAAGCCGCAAGCTTTGTAACGTTTGATTCGATGACTTGCCACTACTGCCGCTCCGTCAACGCTGATGAAGATCACCGCTGCCGTCGATGCGGAAGACGCCTGACGGGCCAAGCCGTCGAAGCTCCGCCCGAGTTCGCCGAACGCGCGCTGCAGAACGTGGGCGCCAATGCGTTAGCCGCGGCTGCAGCCACCGCGGAGATGCCGAGTCCCGATTTAACTGCCCGGCATGGAACCGCCCCGAGCCCGAACGCTCCACAACCTTCTCTCTTCGTTGAAGACAATATTAGCCCGATCAGAACCGCCGCGAAAGCTGCCGCGCTGCCCGATACTGCGGAATTGTTTCCGCCCCGGCCCGCTGCAAAGCCTCGCCCCGCCCAGCGCAAAACCGGCCCGGAAAACCCGCAATCCACTCTGGATTTTCTGCCCCCCAAGCCGCACACTGCGCGCTTGCTGAAGACCACCGTGGAAGCCGCCATCCGGTGCGATGTCCAGCCCGCCGGCACCATGCTCCGCGTGGGCGCCGCCGCCATCGATGCCGCTTTCATCGGTGCTTCATGCCTTCTCTTCTTTGCCATCTGCCGCATCTTTGGCGGCAGTATCGCGCTCACCAAACAAACGCTGCTCATTTTCGCCGGGCTCTCCGTCATCATCGGCTTGTTCTACGGTTTCGTGTGGATGCTGGCCGATCGCGAAACGCTTGGTATGCGTTGGGCGGATCTCCGGATTGTTAACTTCAGCGGCTTTCCGCCCGACCGAAAAACTCGCGCTCTTCGAATGCTGGGCTGCTTTCTGAGTTTCTGTTCGGGAATGATCGGAATCTTCTGGGCACTCCTGGACGAAGAAGGCCTCACTTGGCATGACCATATGTCGAAGACCTTCCCCACGCTGCGCGACACCGGATCGCATGTGATCCGTGACTAAGCTCTATTTCGGTTCCGCCGGACCGAAGAACGCATCGTCGAACGTCACCTTGACGCCGGCGCGAAGATCGTCGGCCTGCTTCTTCGCGGCGTCGGGGCCCAGCTTTTCCACTATCTCGGCTTTGGCCTGCTCGAAGGTCTTGCCCTCTTTCGAATCCATCCGAATCAGGTGGTAGCCGAACTGGGTCTTGACCGGATCGCTGACCTTGCCAACCGGCAGCGCGAACGCCGCCGCTTCGAATGCCGGGACCATCTGGCCGTGCTTGAACGTTCCCAGATCGCCGCCATTGGTGCCGGAACCCGTATCGTCCGATTCGGCCTTGGCCATCATCGCGAAGTCCCCGCCTGCATCCAGCTTCTTCTTGAGCTCGGTGGCCTTAGCCAGCGCTTCTTCTTCGGTCATGTCTTTCATGTTCGGCCGCACCGGCACCGGCGAACCTTTGTAACGAATCAGAATGTGGCTACCTTTGGCTGATTCGTAATCCGCCTTGTGCTCATCGTAATATTTGCGCGCGGTGGCGTCGTCTACCTTGGCATTCTTCGCCAAGTCCTGAAACAGCGCGTTGGCCAGAATGTTCTCGCGTTGAAAAGCAAGCTGTTGTTGCACTTCGAGCTTCTTATCCACATTGCGCTTTTCGGCCTCGCGCGCCATCACGCGCAATTGCACAATGCGCTCGGCAATCTGTCGCTTCTGCGGGCCTTTTGCTGCCGCCTGGAACTGCGGTGGAAGGGAGTTGATGAGCTCGTTATATTGCGCAAGGGTGATCTTTTCAGTGCCTATGTTGAGCACCACCAGGTTCGGATCGGTGGGAACGGCCGCCGCGGGCGCCTCCACAACACTGCCGGGCATCACAGGCTTGGCTCCGGCAGCAGCCGGTGGCGGGGTTTGCGCCAGCGACACCGCGGCCACCCCGGAAAGAATCAATAAATTGAATGACTTCACCTACTTATCGTAACTCACCGGCTCCCAAAGCCGTGCGCCAAAGCCGTGCACAATTGGAGTTCCTACATACTCGAACAATGCAGAGGTGCCGAGTCCATTCTGGTAGCGGACGACGAGCCTGTGGTCTTAATCCTGACCAAAGTTATTCTGCGGAATTACGGGTACAACGTACTGCTTGCCAAGAACGGCGAAGAGGCCATTGAGGTGCACCGCGCATCCGGCCCCGTGGACCTAGTCTTGACCGACGTCATCATGCCGCAGATGACCGGCTCCGAACTAATGCATGAGTTGAAGCAGGAGAGCAAAGACCTGCGCTGTGTCCTTATGTCCGGATACGATCACGAACAGATCCAGAAGCATGGTGTGAAAGACCTGGGCTGCGACTATCTGCGCAAGCCCTTCACCCCGGAGGCGCTGCTCAGGAAAGTGCGGCACACTCTGGATTGAATCACTTGTTCAGTAAACGCTAACGCCCCACCATGGGCGCCAGTGAAATGGTGATCAGCCCCACGGAGTAAAGAGCCAGCATGACGCCCAAAATGGCATTTACCTTTGGTTGAGCGCCGTGAAATTCTTTCCATAGAAACAAACCGAAAAGCGCACTGAGAATCACCGCCGCCCCGCTCAAGCCCTGAGCCAGCGAAGGGGTTGCGGCAGCCGGGCCTTCCGCCGCGCGCGCCACCAGAAAGGACAGCATGCCGGCGCACCAGAACGCGCCTCCCAGCAGCCCCATCGCGTGCTGGCGAAGGTTGCCTTTGAAGTATTCGAAAATCTCGAGCGGCACGCCGGCTATCGGTAGGTTCATCAAAAACAGATTGAACAGGAAAGTGGAAGACAAGATGCCCAGCGAGAAAAGAACGACCACCGAATAGGGCCCCAGGCCGGAATCGCCTTCCATGCATTTCTGCACCAGCGGGATGTAACAGCCCATCAGCAGACCACCGACAATGGCCACGATCGTTGCTTTCGGACTCACCTTCTTGCGTGTTGATTTTACTTGTCCGGTCCTGACCAGTTCGTCCAAAGCATGCAGCTTGTACTGTTTATAAGCTTGGGTGAGCGCGATCAGCGCCAACAGGATGATGGCGGCGCCGGCGAACAGCGGCACCGGACTAGACAGCGGATTTTGGGCGAAGATAAAGAACACTCCGACGATCAGGCCGAGCCCCATCACGATAGGGAACGAAACGGTGATGCCGGCCAGAGACATTGCCGCTACCAATAGCATGTTGGCCAGATTGAAAACGCCTCCGGCAACGAAGGCGTAAACATCCTGCTTTTTACCGGCGTGCAGCAGATCGTCACGGAATGAAAAGCCGTCGAAACCGAGCGAGCCCAACGTGAACGCCGCGATGGCTGCTGTAATCATCACCCCTAGCGCGAAATCGAAATAATACAGTTCGAAGCGCCAGTTACCCGCGAGCTTGAACGTATTGGCCCAAGAGCCCCAGAACAACAGGCCCAGCACCAGAAGCGCCAGGGTTGCGAAGTACGTAGTGGGTAGGATCATTCAGTCAGTGCGAGAGTACAACGCGCGAAGGAATGGGGTCAAGCGGGTTGCCTGAGTTGCCGCAGGCTGGAAGGGCGCGGTCAAAGTAATAGTTCAAGGCATAGGGCCACGCGCGCGGCATGGGCCCCACGCAAACTTCCGCACCAGCGGACCGGGTTTTCCTGTATAAACCGCGGGCCGAGGCTTCGCGATCAATCTCCGGTACTGCCGTTAGTTTTAGCCATGCAACGGAACCAACAATCAACACGAAGATTCCAGCCACCGCCCAATGCCGTTTATGCACCCGCTCCGCAAGCAGCGCCGTGGCCGCGGTCATCATCAATGGAAGCATTAAGAGGGCGGCCCGAAAGCGCACAATCAAGGGCACGGGCCACGCGCGTCGCAGGCCGGAGGCAATGG